>JAEEGJ010003044.1_pt1 | contig 69927 bp, 58 predicted proteins | sample 8958761 | NCBI WGS metagenome assembly JAEEGJ01 (sample SAMN16246546, study PRJNA631951) | gut metagenome | biome: gut microbiome; feature: rumen; material: RS-attached | host: Bos | place: Iran: Karaj | collected 2018-10 | reverse complement strand
CTGCCTCCCAGTCAAGCGCCCTTATGCCATTGCACTCTGTAAGGCCGGTTACCAATCGGCCCGAGGGCACCTTTGGAAGCCTCCGTTACGCTTTTGGAGGCGACCACCCCAGTCAAACTACCCACCAAACAGTGTCCTTGCAACGACAAGTTAGACCTCAGGCAGCAGAAGGGCCGTATTTCAAGGATGGCTCCACACGGGCTGGCGCCCACGCTTCAAAGCCTCCGGCCTATCCTACACATCCGATGACCAAGGTCAGTGCTAAGCTGTAGTAAAGGTTCACGGGGTCTTTTCGTCCCATCGCGGGTAATCGGCATCTTCACCGATACTACAATTTCACTGAGATCGCGGTTGAGACAGCGTCCGGATCATTACACCATTCGTGCAGGTCGGAACTTACCCGACAAGGAATTTCGCTACCTTAGGACCGTTATAGTTACGGCCGCCGTTTACCGGGGCTTCAATTCAATGCTTCACGGTTACCCGCTGACATCTCCTCTTAACCTTCCGGCACCGGGCAGGTGTCAGGCTGTATACATCATATTTCTAGTTAGCACAGCCCTGTGTTTTTGTTAAACAGTTGCCTGGACCTATTCTCTGCGCCTCCCCCGGAGGGGAGGACCCTTTATCCCGAAGTTACAGGGTCAGTTTGCCTAGTTCCTTAACCGCGAATCTCTCAACGCCTTAGTATATTCTACCCGACTACGTGTGTCCGTTTGCGGTACGGGTTCCAAACGGGTTAAGCTTAGCGGTTTTTCTCGGGAGTCTGATTACCTGCACTGTCAGCCTCCCCCGAAGGGGATGCCGTACTTTAGGGGTTCAGCTCAGGGTGTGGATTTGCCTGCACCCATCAGCGCCTACACCCGTCAACGCGCATATCCGTCAGCGCGCGGCAGTGTCACTGCTCCGTCACCACGTCGCCCCGTATGGAAGTCACGGAATATTAACCGTGTCAGCCATCGCTCTCGCCGTTCGGCTTAAACTTAGGACCCGACTCACCCCGGGATGATTGACATCGCCCGGGAAACCTTAGTCTTTCGGCGGGGGGAAATCTCATCCCCCTTATCGTTACTTATACCTACATTTGCTTTTCCATGCGCTCCACCAAGGGTCGTCCCCAGGCTTCGGCGCACATGGAATGCTCCCCTACCGATACTTTCTTTAATGCTATCCCGCGCCTTCGGTACCTGCCTTATACCCGATTATTATCCACGCCCGGTCTCTCGACTAGTGAGCTGTTACGCACTCTTTGAATGAATGGCTGCTTCCAAGCCAACATCCTAGCTGTCATCGAGACCAGACTTCGTTAGACTAACTCAGACAGGATTCCGGGACCTTAGACGGCGGTCTGGATTCTTCTCCTCTCGGGCACGGACCTTAGCACCCGCACCCTTACTGCACTGCTACAGACCTCATGCATTCGGAGTTCGTCAGGTCTCGATAGGCGGTGAAGCCCTCTTGACCTATCGGTCGCTCTACCTCATGAGGTGAACACAGCACGCGGCACCTAAATGCCTTTCGGGGAGTACGAGCTATCTCCGAGTTTGATTGGCCTTTCACTCCTACACACACCTCATCCAGAAGCTTTTCAACGCTTATTGGTGCGGGCCTCCATCCCGTGTTACCGGGACTTCACCCTGGACATGTGTAGATCACTCGGTTTCGCGTCCACCCCCACAGACTTGACGCCCTCTTCAGGCTCGCTTTCACTGCGGCTCACGTAGCTTAACTACTTAACCTTGCCTGTGATGGTGACTCGTAGGTTCATTATGCAAAAGGCACGCCGTCACATCAAAAAGATGCTCCGACCGCTTGTAGGCGACTGGTTTCAGGTACTGTTTCACTCCCCTCGTCGGGGTGCTTTTCACCTTTCCCTCACGGTACTGGTTCGCTATCGGTCTCTCGGGAGTATTTAGCCTTACCGGATGGTCCCGGCGGATTCGCGCAGAATTCCTCGTGCTCCGCGTTACTCAGGATACCACTAGGTCACATCACACTTCGATTACGGGCCTCTCACCCTCTGTGGATCAACTTTCCAGAAGATTCTTCTCGTGATCGGTGTACCACAACGTGGTCCTACAACCCCCCTTATGCATCGCTACACAAGAGGTTTGGGCTCTTCCCCGTTCGCTCGCCACTACTGGGGGAATCATTAGTTTATTTTCTCTTCCTGCGGGTACTAAGATGTTTCAGTTCCCCGCGTTTGCCTCTTTACACTTCAGTAAAGATAACAGTCCTTCAGACTGCTGGGTTGTCCCATTCGGAAATCCGTGGATCAAAGGATATTTGCTCCTACCCACGGCTTATCGCAGCTTATCACGTCCTTCATCGCCTCCGAGAGCCAAGGCATCCACCAGACGCCCTAACTTTCTTTCGCCGTTTACTTGCCCCTGACATAACAGGAGCAAAGTAGCTCATACTATCAGCTGTAATTGAGATTCAAAATCTACTCAGTTTCTAAAAACAAAGTCTTACTTACAGTCTTGTGTGTCAATATGTCAAAGATCTCTAGTACATTAAACATGAAACATGAAACATTAAATTTCAGAGGTCGTCCATATACCTGGTGGAGAATAACGGATTCGAACCGTTGACCCCCTGCTTGCAAAGCAGGTGCTCTAGCCAGCTGAGCTAATCCCCCATTATATAGAGTGTAGTCCCAGGCAGACTTGAACTGCCGACCTCCACATTATCAGTGTGGCGCTCTAACCAACTGAGCTATAGGACTGGCTTCAAGCTTCGCCGTTGCTACGCTCAGCTTCATCTTTCTCTATATCAAATAAACATCCGTAGTAAAGAAGCACTGGGTCAGAGGAGCAAACCTCATGCCTAACTTATGTACCTTGTGTCCTTATGTCTAAGAACCCATAGTCATTCTCTCCAGAAAGGAGGTGTTCCAGCCGCACCTTCCGGTACGGCTACCTTGTTACGACTTAGCCCCAATTACCAGTTTCGCTCTAGGCCGATCCTTACGGTCACGGACTTCAAGCGCCCCCGGCTTTCATGGCTTGACGGGCGGTGTGTACAAGGCCCGGGAACGTATTCACCGCGCCATGGCTGATGCGCGATTACTAGCGAATCCAGCTTCATGGGGTCGGGTTGCAGACCCCAATCCGAACTGAGGAGCACTTTAAAGATTTGAACCATGTTGCCATGGTCCCGCCTTCTGTATGCCCCATTGTAACACGTGTGTAGCCCCGGACGTAAGGGCCGTGCTGATTTGACGTCATCCCCACCTTCCTCACACCTTACGGTGGCAGTATCACCAGAGTGCCCAGCATCACCTGATGGCAACTGATGAAAAGGGTTGCGCTCGTTATGGCACTTAAGCCGACACCTCACGGCACGAGCTGACGACAACCATGCAGCACCTCCACAGCGGTCCCGAAGGACGTCAACATCTCTGTATCCTTCCGCTGCAGTTCAAGCCCGGGTAAGGTTCCTCGCGTATCATCGAATTAAACCACATGTTCCTCCGCTTGTGCGGGCCCCCGTCAATTCCTTTGAGTTTCACCGTTGCCGGCGTACTCCCCAGGTGGGATGCTTAACGCTTTCGCTTGGCCGCTGACAGTATATCGCCAACAGCGGGCATCCATCGTTTACCGTGCGGACTACCAGGGTATCTAATCCTGTTCGATACCCGCACTTTCGAGCATTAGCGTCAGTTAAGGACTCGTACGCTGCCTTCGCAATCGGCGTTCTTCGTGATATCTAAGCATTTCACCGCTACACCACGAATTCCGCATACGTCGTACTCACTCAAGAGGGCCAGTTCGCGACGCAATTCACCGGTTGAGCCGGTACATTTCACGTCACGCTTAACACTCCGCCTGCGCTCCCTTTAAACCCAATAAATCCGGATAACGCCCGGACCTTCCGTATTACCGCGGCTGCTGGCACGGAATTAGCCGGTCCTTATTCATGCGGTACATACAAAACACCACACGTGGTGAACTTTATTCCCGCATAAAAGCAGTTTACAACCCATAGGGCAGTCATCCTGCACGCTACTTGGCTGGTTCAGGCTCTCGCCCATTGACCAATATTCCTCACTGCTGCCTCCCGTAGGAGTTTGGTCCGTGTCTCAGTACCAATGTGGGGGACCTTCCTCTCAGAACCCCTACTGATCGTAGGCTCGGTGGGCCGTTACCCCGCCGACTACCTAATCAGACGCATCCCCATCCCTTAGCGATAAATCTTTATTCCAGCTCAGATGTCCTCATCGGAAAACATAGGGTATTAATCCGACTTTCGCCGGGCTATGCCCTACTAAGGGGAAGGTTGGATACGCGTTACTCACCCGTGCGCCGGTCGCCGACAAGGAAAGCAAGCTTTCCTCTCGCTGCCCCTCGACTTGCATGTGTTAAGCCTGTAGCTAGCGTTCATCCTGAGCCAGGATCAAACTCTTCATTGTAAAAAGTATCTTCATTCTATTGCTAGAACATAATCTCTGTCACAGAACGACTATCCAGTATCAAGTTAAAAGCACCTTTTCAATTATAATTAATTGACGGTCTATTTACCCAAGAGCATTTCTGCTCTCGCTTCTTGTACTACTTCTGTCTATGTAAATCTTTCAAAGAACTCTTTCTTCGTGCTGAACGCTCGTTTTTGAGCGAAAGCGGATGCAAAGGTACAACAAATTTCAAGACCTTCCAAATTTTTGGGCATTTATTTTCATTCTTTAACGAAAATTATCGAATACAAAGAACAAAAAGAGGTCTACACCTTATTAAATTATATATAATTACTCAAAAATCTCTTCAATATCGTTGGCTTCCAAGGCATCCTCAACGAAGGAACAAGGATCAAATCCTTCCGGCATATCAAAGACTGCATTTTCATTATATCCAAGTTGAGCATCCTTATAAACATTCTGCATATAATAGGCAAAAATGGGCAATGCCATCGTAGCACCCTGTCCCATAGACATCGAGTCAAAATGGATATCACGATCATCACCTCCGACCCAGCATGCATTAACCAGCGTTGGAGTCAGTCCCATAAACCATGCATCACTATTGTTATTCGTCGTTCCGGTCTTTCCCGCAAGATCGCCTTTCAGATTATACTTAAAACGCAATCGACTTGCAGTACCGCCATCCACCACAGCCTTGAGCATATACAACATCTTATGAGCACTCTCTTCGCTAATCACCTCGTTCATTCGCGGCGAGAACTGGGTAATGACATTACCTTCACCATCCTCTATCTTAGTCACAAACATGTGAGACGCGCGGATGCCGTGATTAATAAAAGCAGTATAAGCACTGGCCATCTCGCCGACTGTAATCTCACAAGGTCCCAGACATAGAGCCATCGACGGATGGATATCCGGATTGTTTATACCATATTGATGGAGCAGGTCGACAAAAGCCTGCGGACTCAACCTACTCATCAGATAGGCTGATATCCAGTTGTTTGACTGCTGAAGTCCCCATTTCAAGGTAACCATCTCGCCATAGCGGGCATGACTTCCATTGCGTGGAGTCCATGGTTTTCCTGCCACCATGTAGGTCTGTTGAATATTCGGAGCAAGATCGCATGGAGAGAAACCATTCTCCATAGCCAACGAATAAAGCAACGGCTTTATCGTAGATCCCACCTGACGGCGACCTTCCATCACCATATCATAAGCAAAATGCATGAAGTCGAGACCACCGACATAGGCTTTGACATGACCATTTTGAGGACACATACTCACAAAACCAGTCCTCAAGTATGATTTGTAAAATTTTATCGAATCCAACGGAGTCATCGTTGTGTCCACCTCACCATGATAAGTAAAGATAGACATCGGCACTGGTGTACGGAATGACTTCATGATTTCATCCTCCGAGGCGCCATTTTCCCTCAGCACCCTATAACGTTCGCATTGGCGAACAGAACGCATCAAGATCTGTCGCAGCTGATCTTGCGACAAAGAACTTGAATAAGGGAAATTCCGTTTGGAACTTTTGCCTTTATCAAAGGCTGGCTGCAAGAATTTAACCACATGCTCGTAGACAGCCTGCTCCGCATATTTCTGCATTCGAGAATCAATTGTTGTATGCACACGAAGACCATCAGTATAGATGCTGTAATTCTCGCCGTTACGCTTCTTGTTTTTGTTGCACCAACCGTACAAAGGATCTGACTCCCAATTAATTGAATCAATATGATATCGTACCATATTCCACGATGCATAAAGTGCCCTCTCCGGTTTCCTGGCCGTCATATAACGACGGAGGAAATCGCGAAAATAAACAGCGATACCATCTTTATGATCAGCCACATGAAAACGCAGGTTAACAGGTTCCGCACTATATTTTTCGTAGTCAGCCTGACTGAGATAGCCAGCCTTAACCATCTGTCCGAGAACCACATTTCTTCGTTCACGGCTTCGCTCCGGATTACGGACAGGATTATAATAGGATGGGTTCTTGCAGAGACCGATTAATGTAGCGGCTTCGTTTACAGTGAGATCCTTCGGTTCCTTGCTGAAATACGTATTTGCAGCGGTCTTAATTCCGACGGCATTATGAAGAAAGTCAAAATAATTCAAATACATTGTAAGTATTTCGTCCTTGGTATAATTGCGTTCCAACTTGACTGCAATCACCCACTCTATCGGCTTTTGGAGCACACGTTCAAGGGTTGACTGAGCTCGCTCGGTGGTCCACACCTGCTTAGCCAACTGTTGTGTGATCGTAGATCCGCCACCGGCACTTTTCTTTCCCATCAGACCACGTTTGATAATTGCGCGTCCCAATGCATAGAAGTCAATACCAGAATGTTCATAGAAACGTACATCCTCAGTTGCCACAAGAGCATGTACAAGGTGTGGGGACAATTTCGTGTAATCAATCATCACACGATTCTCACGGTTATAGTTCCAAGTACCCATCAGTTTTCCATCGGAAGAATAAATCTGAGTGGCGAAACGGTTGATAGGGTTCTGAAGGTCTTCAATGGGCGGCATGTATCCAATCCAACCTTCGCTGATGGCATAAAAAGCAACACCCGTACCTAACACGAATAATATCAATAAAGTCCACAATAAGCCGACAAATAACTTTCTCATAAGCTAAAAAATGATTATCTTGCTGCAAAATTACGAAATTCTTCAAAAATATCGCACGGAAATCAGAAATATTGTGTAATTTTGCCGAAACAAAATGGAAATAAAGGATGGAAAAGCATAATTTTGTGACAATTGCCGACCTCACCAAGGAGAAAATCCTCTATATGATTGAGATGGCAGAACAGTTTGAGAAGCGCCCGAACAGGGAATTACTGAAAGGAAAAGTTGTAGCTACGCTTTTCTTTGAGCCCTCAACCCGTACCCGTCTTAGTTTTGAAACCGCAGCCAACCGTCTCGGTGCCCGCGTCATCGGTTTTGCCGATCCGAAAATCACCAGCGGTACGAAGGGAGAGACCCTGAAGGATACAATCCTGATGGTCTCAAACTATGCCGATGTGATTGTGATGCGCCACTACATTGAAGGTGCAGCAGTATATGCCTCGGAAATAGCCCCAATTCCCATCGTCAATGCCGGTGACGGTGCGCACCAGCACCCTTCACAATGTATGCTTGACCTCTACAGCATCTACAAGACCCAAGGTACGCTGGAGAACCTAAATATATATATGGTGGGGGACTTAAAGTACGGGCGTACGGTCCACTCGTTGCTGATGGCCATGCGTCACTTTAACCCTACCTTCCATTTTGTTGCCCCCAAGGAACTTGCGATGCCAAACGAATACAAACTATATTGCAAAGAGCATGGCATTAAATACCAGGAACACACAGCTTTCAATGAGAAGATCATTGCCGATGCAGACATCCTCTATATGACCCGTGTACAAAAAGAGCGTTTTTCCGATCTGATGGAGTACGAACGGGTAAAGAACGTCTACGTGCTGAATAACGACATGCTTCGTTATGCCAAGCCAAACATGAAGATTCTTCATCCCCTGCCCCGCGTCAACGAGATCGCATATGAAGTTGACGACAACCCCCACGCCTATTACATCCAGCAGGCTGGCAACGGACTGTTTGCCCGTGAAGCCATCTTCTGTGATGTCCTCGGTATCAGTCTCGATGAAGTCAAGAACGATAAAACCATTATAAAATGAATAAGAAGGAACGTCTGGTTGCCGCCATTGAACAAGGCACCGTTATCGACCATATACCCGCCGCCAAAACCTATCAAGTGGCTAGTCTGTTAGGTCTTTTCGACCTGGACACACCGGTCACCATCGGTTTTAACTATCCCTCACAGAAAGTCGGCAACAAGGGTATCATCAAAGTCTCCGACAAGTTCTTCACCGATGATGAGATTTCGCGTCTCTCAGTAGTAGCGCCAAAGGTGATTCTCAACATCATCCACGACTACGAAGTGGTAGAAAAGAAGACTGTAGAGACCCCAGAAGAGATCAAGGGTATCGTGAAGTGCAACAATCCGAAGTGTATCACCAACAATGAACCGATGGCGACCCACTTCCATGTTACCGACGGCATCCTTACATGCCACTACTGTGAGAAAGAGCAGGACATCAGCAAGGTAGAACTAGTATAAACCCAATAAACAAAGACAATGAACAGAGACAACACAATCTTTGAGTTGATTGAGAAAGAGCATCAGCGCCAGCTGAAAGGCATTGAGCTGATTGCCAGTGAAAATTTCGTAAGTGACCAGGTGATGGAGGCTATGGGCTCCTACCTGACCAACAAGTATGCTGAGGGCTATCCCGGTCACCGTTACTATGGCGGCTGTCAGGTTGTTGACGAGGTGGAACAGTTAGCCATTGACCGTGTCTGCAAACTCTTCGGAGCAGAATACGCCAACGTGCAGCCCCACTCTGGTGCACAGGCCAATGCAGCCGTACTGTTGGCAGTTCTGAAGCCCGGCGACACCTTCATGGGTATGAACCTGGATCACGGCGGTCACCTCTCTCACGGCTCGCTCGTCAATACCAGCGGTATCCTTTACAAGCCCGTAGGCTATAATCTGAATAAGGAGACCGGTCGCGTAGACTACGACGAGATGGAACGTCTGGCTATCGAGAACAAGCCGAAGCTGATTATCGGTGGTGGTAGTGCCTATAGTCGTGAATGGGACTACAAACGTATGCGTGAGATTGCCGACAAGGTTGGAGCACTACTGATGATCGACATGGCTCACCCCGCCGGTCTGATTGCTGCCGGACTATTGGATAATCCTGTGAAGTATGCTCACATCGTAACATCTACGACCCACAAGACCCTGCGTGGTCCTCGTGGTGGTATCATCCTGATGGGCAAGGACTTCGACAACCCATGGGGTTATACCACTCCGAAGGGTATGGTGAAGAAGATGAGCCAGCTGCTGAACTCAGCCGTATTCCCCGGACAGCAGGGCGGTCCTCTGGAACATGTCATCGCCGCCAAAGCCGTTGCCTTCGGTGAGGCTCTCCAGCCCGAGTTCAAGGAGTGGGCTAAACAGGTTCAGAAGAATGCCAAGGTTCTGGCCGAGGAGCTCATCAAGCGTGGATTCACCATTGTAAGTGGTGGTACAGATAACCACTCCATGCTCGTTGACCTGCGTTCAAAATATCCTGATCTGACTGGTAAGGTAGCAGAGAATGCTCTCGTGGCCGCCGATATCACCGTGAACAAGAACATGGTGCCGTTCGACAGTCGCAGTGCCTTCCAGACTTCTGGTATCCGTCTCGGAACTCCAGCTATCACCACTCGCGGTGCCAAGGAGGATCTGATGATTCAGATTGCCGAATGGATTGAGGAGGTGCTCAACGATCCTGAGAACGAACAGGTGATTGCTTCTGTTCGCCAGCGTGTGAATGAGAAGATGAAGGACTATCCGCTCTTCGCCTATTAAATCAATAATAAACCCTCGCTTTGCGAGGGTTTATTATTTTATTTCAGTTCTGCATTAAAATGATTGATGGCTTGTCGGAACAGGTGGTTACGGGTATTGCCACCGAAGATACTATGATTGCGGTTAGTATAGACCAACTGACGGAAGTCCTTGTCAGCCTGTACTAATGCCTCCACGTATTCTGCTGAGTTCTGATAATGCACATTGTCATCGGCCATGCCGTGGCAAATGAGCAGAGCACCATTCAGACTGCCTGCACGTGCTATGGGGTTCACCTCGTCATAGCCCTTAGGATTCTCCTGTGGAGTACGCATATAACGCTCTGTATAGATCGTATCATAGAATCGCCAGTTCGTGGGTGGTGCTATTGCTACACCAGCCCTAAATACAGGACGACCTTCAGACATTGACATCAGTGTATTCCATCCGCCATACGACCATCCCCAGATGCCTATACGGTTCTTATCAACAAAACTCTGATTACCGAGCCAGATAGCCGTCTCCACCTGGTCGCGCGATTCCAACTCTCCAAGACGCAGATAAGTACACTTCTCAAACTCTGCTCCACGACCACCAGTACCTCTGTTATCCACACAGACACAGATATACCCTTGTTGACAAAGGAATTGTTCGAGGATAGCCCCATTGCCGCTCATGCCGATACCCCATTGGTTGAGAACCTGTTGGTTGCCAGGTCCACCATACTGGTACATAATGACAGGATAGCGCTTTGAGGCATCGAAGTCCTTCGGCTTGACAAGCCAACCATTCAGCACGACGCCCTCGGAGGTCGTAAACTGAAAGAGTACTTTCTTTCCGAGTTCATAGGCAGCGAGTTTCTGTTTCAGTTCGTGATTATCAATCAATGTGGCGAGAATCTTACCTCCGGTCTGACAAAGTGTATACTGATTGGGATTATCCAAATCACTCCAAATGTTGATGAAGTATTTGAAGTTCTTGCTGAAGATGGCATGATTCACTCCGGCCTTCTGCGAGAGAATCTCCATTTTTCCGTTCTGATGGGCTACCATCACCTGTTGTTCCGTAGCTCCCTTAGGATTGGCGGCAAAGAAAGCATCACCAGTCACATCATCGAAACCATAGACACTCTTCACCACATATTTGTCTGTGACGATCTGACGCAAAAGCTGACCGTTGAGGTTATACAGATACAAGTGGTTAAAGCCATCACGTTCGCTGGGCAGAAGGATATACTTGTCGGTAATCTGTACATCCTCGAAAGTCTCTTCCTTCACATACTTGTCAATCTTATCCTCAATGATCAGTTTCGCTACCGTCGAAAGTGGATTCGCCATATAGATCTTCAGGTCGTCCTGATAACGGTTCAGCGTGAAGATGACTATCTTCTCCGGATCAGAAGTCGCCATGATGCGAGGGATATATCCATCAGCCTCCAATGGCAGGTCAATGGTACGTGTCTGGTGCGACTTGATATCGTATGAGAGCACCTTCACCTTGGCATTCTGCTTGCCAGGGACCGGATACTTATAGGTGTAGTCGCCAGGATAGTCTTTGTATTGTTCCATCTCTGGTGCGAGTCCCTTGAACAACTGCATGGAATACTGTGGCACATCGGTTTCGTCGTAGCGGATCCAGACGATCTGTTTTGAGTCAGCAGAGAAGACCATTGAGGAGTTCGTGGAGAATTCTTCCTCATATACCCAGTCAGGGATTCCGTTGATAATCTCATTACGCCTGCCATCCTTCGTCACCTCACTCTCAGCATTGTCATAGAGCAGTTTGACAAGGTGGATATTGTTATCACGGACGAAAGCAATCTGATTGCCGTCAGGTGAGAAGACCGGCGTCTGCTGTGGTCCTCCATCACTCAGCGGTTCCAGTTTATTGTTCTGGATCATATAGATATAGTACTCTGCTGTAAAGGAATGCCGATAGATGGGCTTTGTATTCGTCTGAATCAGCAGTCGCCGTCCGTCAGGACTCACGATATAACCTTGCACACGACTGATCTGTGCCCCACGGGCAGTTGCCACATCGAAAAGTACCCCGACCTCCTTTCCAGTCTTAAAAGAATAGGTTAAGATACGCTTTCCGTCTTCGCTGATCTGAGCATACGTTTCTCCATCGGCCATCGGATAAACCTCTGTCATCGACTCCGAACGGAACTCGCCACGCGTTATATCTTTCAAACTTAGTTTATCACCAGCCTGTAACTGCCCCATTACGAGCGCCATCACAGCAACAAGGGAGAATAATCTTTTAGCTTTCATATTAAATTCATTATCATTGACCGTGCAAAGGTAGCGTTTTTTTTTCTAACTATGCACAATGAGGTTTTAAATAAAGTGAATTTGAGTATTGGAGCTAATTAAAGAAAGTCTGAATAGCTTGTGTTGTTGAGCAACTGCTCAACAGTGATGTTCTTATTGTGTTTCATAAAATGGTCAACTTTCTGTACATACATCGATCGGAAAACCTCACGACCAGTCGCATGGTTGGCCACCCACTGTATTCTACCCATATGAACATCGCGTTCTGCCTGACTCAAGGGCTTGTCAACAGGCATCGGATAAAGGCTCAGGAGATAGAAACTGATACAATCCGGGATGATATACTCGCGTTCCATCATCTTCCGCTGATCTACAGAATAACCATATTCAGGTTTCAGATAAAGATCATATTCCGCACCCAAGTATTTATCAAGGCAGATACCAATCATTCCATTTCCGACGATAACACTTTGGTCTAAGGATCCTATCTGTGCATACACTTCAGGAATCTCCAAATTAGGAATCTCCTTTTTAAGATACTTGAATGCATCCGTCAGTTCCTCATTTATGTCATTCATATTAGCATACTGCTGCTCAGCCTCATTAATCAATGCCTGAAGCGTAGAGTCCTGATAGAAACGGAGAAATTTGATATTAATCTGAGGGTCGTTTACCTTACCAATGCGGATAATATCTTCTATCAGCGTTCTTGTCTGCATGGGGTAAACAGTATTCATCTGTTGAAGTGCTGAGAAATCACTCGTCGTCAGATACAAACTCTGGATACGATCATAGCGCTCAACGGCAACTTCTGAATCATCTAGCTTCAGTTGCCATTCACAGCCGACACACACCAGCATCACGACGAAAAGGATAAAATATATCTTACGCACCTCGTGAAGTCTATTACAATTGTTTAAATTTTCTGCAAATTTACTAAAAATTATTTTCGAATCCAAATTTTAACCTAATTATTTTAAAAAAATCGAGCAAAATTGCACAATTAAGTCAATTTGTGTAAAAAACAAACGCATATTTCCGCCTTTTTGCGTACTTTTGTAGTCTACTAAGACAAAGCGTATAAAATATGAGAAAAGTTCTTTCCATAGCCCTGCTGACATTTTTTTCAGCAGCCCTGGCACAGCAGACGATTACCGTCAGCGTGAGCAATCCATCGAAGTCGGCACGTACAGACGAACCGGTAGTGATTAATCTTTCAAACTATGGCATCATTCAGTCGGCTCTGGTCACCACCGATGGTCGGGAGATACCCTGTCAGTTAGACGATCTTAACCAGGATGATGTCTACGATGAAGTCTGTTTCTTGGCAGACTTAAAAGGTATGGAAAAGAAACAGTATCAAGTGATACTCTACACAGAGGGCGAACCTCGCAGCTACCCAGCCCGTGTCTTTGCAGAGATGCTGATGCGAAACGACAAGGTGAAGGAGAAGAACAAGCACAACAACTTCATTGAATCTATCACCGCCCGTGGTGACTGTGCCTATTCCTACAACCTGCAGCACCATCACGGTGTAGACTTCGAGAGCGAATTAAATGGCATCCGAATCTACTTTGACCAGAGACAGACACTGGATCTGTACGGAAAGTTCCAGAAACGTCTAGAACTCCAAGCCACACAGTTCTACACCTCCAACGAACAAAAGGCCGCGGGCTATGGCGACGATGTACTATGGGTGGGCAACACCTTTGGTCTCGGCGCCTTCCGTGGATGGAACGGCAAAGAGCCGACCATGATTGATCCAGTTCGCTCACGTACCCAGCGTGTCATCTCTTACGGTCCGCTTCGCACCATTGTCGAAATTTTCGATCGTGGCTGGCAAGCCATAGAGGGAAAGCCCAAACTGAACATGACCCTCCGCTACACTCAGTATGCAGGTCATAGAGATACAGATGTTGATGTCTTCTTCAATCGTCCTGTCGCAGACTATCCATTCTCAACAGGTATCATCAACGTCAAGAACTCTGTAGAGTACTCTGACAAGAAAGGACTGAGAGCATGTTGGGGTACCGACTGGCCATCCAGCGACACCATCAACTTCAAACGTGAGACCGTGGGACTTGGTATCTGCATCCCTCTGAAATATGTGAAAAGCGAAGAGCCAGCCAACAAGGACAACTATGCTTTTGTCGTTGGCACAGCTGACAACCACTTACAATATAAGGTCATATATTGCTCCGACAATGAGAACTTCGGCTATCATTCCGCCAAGGAGTGGTTTGACTTCTTGAAAGGATGGAAAAAAGAGGTTGCCGACAAGCCGATTACGGTAGCATACTAAACTGCTTTCGTCCTTTCACGTAATACTGCCAGAGCAAGGAAAAGTTTCTTCGCTCTGGTATTTGTTTTGTAGCACGACCTTCTTGTATGGCTTTACGGTCAGCTTCAAAGTCCTTCCGCCAGTGCTTAAAAGCCCTTCTTGCCTTAAAGACGGCCTTGAAATCACCTACATTACGCTTTAAGATCAACATCTCCCAGGCAGCCAGATAGTCGAGCCACCAACGCCAGCGCATGACGGACTTCAAGTCCTCTTCAGGCAGGCACTTATAGAGCATCGTCAGATTATTGCGGAAATTCAGGAAGGTCTTCATCGGATTACCCTTGGGTAATGTGCCACCTCCCACATGATAGATATAGCTCTCTGGCAGACAGACAATCCTCCGACCTCTGATACGCAGTCGCCAACACAAGTCGATCTCTTCATTATGTGCAAAGAAACGGCCATCAAGTCCCCCGACAGCCCAATAGTCCTTTGAGCGTATCATCAATGCTGCGCCCGTCGCCCAAAACACATCCGTCTGATAGTCATACTGGCCACCATCACGCTCCACCGTTTCAAAGAGGCGTCCACGACAGAAAGGATATCCATATCTGTCGAGGAATCCCCCACTCGCTCCTGCATATTCAAACATGTCCTTGTCGAAAATACTCAGCAATTTAGGCTGGCAAGCAGCAATATCCTGATGGGAGTCCAACAGCTCTATCATGGGTGTCAGCCAATGATGTGTCACCTCGATATCCGAATTCAGCAAAAGATAGTATTCTGCATCAATCTGATGCAGCGCCTTATTATAGCCCTCGGCAAATCCCCAGTTTATTCCCAACTCAATCAGTCGGACCCCTGGGAAATGTGCACGAAGCATAGACAATGAGCCATCCGTCGATGCATTGTCTGCCACATATACCGTTGCCTCATCCTTAGAATACTGCAACACTGAGGGCAGGTACTCACTGAGCATCTTACTGCCGTTCCAGTTCAATATGACGATAGCGACCTTTTCCATACGCGCGTACATTATTTATATTATCTCACACTTCAAGGCTTGTCTATCAGGTGTCAGTTCTCCAAGTCTGACCCTTACAATATGGTTGTCGAGTGTGGCATCAGCCTTTTGTGCCGGTAACTCCACACGAATATAATTTTTGGTAAAGCCATGCATCGCCTTCCCCCGGGGTGCCTTTTCAAAAAGCACCTCTGCCTCATGAGCTATATGCTTCATATAAAAGGTTTCTGTCTTCTGGTCCGACAATTCGAGCAGACGTTTCGAACGCAATTTCTTATCCTTGTCACTCACCACGTAGGGAATGCTCAATGCCGATGTGCCTGGCCGTTCAGAATAGGGAAACACATGGAGCTGCGTCACGTCAAGCGCTTTCAGGAACTCGTATGTCTCCTCGAAACATTCTGGCGTCTCTCCACGACAACCCACCATGACATCGACACCGATGAAAGCATCCGGCATCACAGCCTTGATTCTGTGAATTTTATCAGCAAACAACTGAGCATCATAATGTCTGTGCATCAGTTTTAATACTGTATCACTGCCACTCTGTAGTGGTATATGAAAATGCGGCATGAATGCCCTGCTCTGCGCACAATAGTCAATCAATTCATCCGACAGCAGATCGGGTTCAAGTGAACTGATCCTATAACGGCAGATGCCTTCCACAGCATCGAGGGCTTTCACAAGATCCAAGAACTGCTCACCCGTTGTCTTGCCAAAGTCACCAATATTCACACCCGTCAGTACAATCTCTTTTCCTCCCTCTTGCGCTGCTTCCTCGGCCTGCATTACTAATGATGCAATAGTCGGATTCCTCGAAAAACCTCTCGCATATGGGATTGTACAATATGTACAGAAATAGTCACAACCGTCCTGAACCTTCAGGAAATAGCGCGTTCTGTTGCCACGCGAACAGGATGGTGCAAAAGTTTTTATATCTTTAGTCTTGACAGAAAAGAACTTCTGGCTGTCCTTCCCTGTCCATGCATCTGACAGAAACTGTATCAAATTTGCTTTCTCATTTGAACCTAACACAAGGTCAACCCCATCTATTTTGCTCACCTCCTCAGCTTCTAGCTGTGCATAACATCCCGTTACCACAACAAAGGCATCAGGATGCTGTCGCACCATTCTTCGGATTGCCTGACGACACTTCTGATCGGCCACCTCAGTCACAGAACAGGTATTGACCAGACAGATGTCCGCCGTCTCCCCTCTCTGAACTGTTCGGACACCCAACTCCTGAAGCATCTTTCCAAAGGTGGAAGTCTCGGAAAAGTTCAACTTACATCCAAGCGTAAAATATGCAGCCGTTTTGCCCTGAAAGGCCGAAGTGTCTATCATCTTATACTATCCCTTTTATTTAATATGTTTGCGAGCACAAAGGTACTACTTTTTTCTCAAAATCATCAATTTTTAGCAATATTTCGTGTTTGTGCAAATTTGCACGAAATTTTAACATTTCATAATCAATTGATTTACAGTGATTTGCGAAAAAGTTACAAAAACTACCTAAAAAAAAACAAAAAAAATGATACAACCTATTAAAAAAATGCATAACTTTGCAGCGTTTTAATAAACAAATGATTGTTTTACAGATTTAAAAGCATTAGAAAAATGAAGAAATTAGTATTTATGTTCGTAGCTGTTGCAGCTATCTCTTTCGCATCTTGTGGCAATCAGGCTCAGCAGGCTCCTGCTCAGGACACTGACTCTATCGAGGAGGTTGTTGATAGCGTAGTTGACAGCGTTGCTGTTGATTCTGCTGCTGCTGATTCTACAGTTGCTGAGTAATTAGTTGCATTTACGAACTAATTGAGAGAAAAGAAGACCGCGGGACGAGAGTCCAGCGGTCTTTCTATTTTAGGGAGAGGAAATACATCCACTCCCTTTTTTCGTTCGTTTGATCATACAAAAATCCCGAGGGGGAAACCCTCGGGACACTGTTGTCATAATAAATAATGATGCCTTACAGCAGTGATTAATTATTAATTGTTTTGATTTAAAATAGACTTGATTAAGCCTCAGCGGGTGCCTCCTCTACGGGAGCAGCATCGAGAGCCTCGAGAACCTCTGCCTCATCAGCAGCCTCCTCAGCCTCAGCGGCAGCAGCCTTAGCATCAGCAGCAGCGCGGATAGCTTCCTCAGCGTCGGCAGCAGCCTTCAGCTCAGCGGCGTTCTCAGCAACCACCTTCACAGGAATCTCAACGATCACCTCCTTGTGGTAGTGAACGAGAGCCACGTAGTCGCCAATCTTTTTGGCATCCTTCATGGTGATGATCTTACGATCAACCTCCTTACCCAACTTAGCGAGAGCCTCAGCCACCTGAGCAGCACCTACAGAACCGTAGAGCTGGCCAGTAGCGCTCACCTTGGCAGCAATCTCGAGAGCCACACCATTGAGCACAGCAGCCTTCTCCTCAGCAGCGGCCTTCTGGGCTGCCAACTTATGAGCCTGCTGCTTCAGGTTCTCAGCAAGAATCTTCTTGGCCATCGGCGATGCAATCACGCCCTTACCCTGAGGGATGAGGTAGTTACGACCGTAGCCAGACTTTACATTCACAATATCGTTCTTAAAACCCAGACCGATAATATCTTCTTTCAGAATAATTTCCATACTTGCGTCCTCCTTGTTTTACTTCATCAAATCGGTTACGTAAGGCAGCAGAGCAATCTGGCGGGCACGCTTCACGGCCTGAGCCACACGACGCTGATACTTCAGAGATGTTCCGGTGATACGACGGGGAAGAATCTTACCCTGCTCGTTGAGGAACTTCTTAAGGAACTCGGGATCCTTGTAGTCGATGTACTTGATACCACTCTTCTTGAAGCGGCAGTACTTCTTCTTCTTCGTGTCGATAGAAGGAGCGTTCAAATAACGGATTTCTGTGTCCTGTGCCATAATTAAGCCTCCTCTGTTTTTGCGCCAAGCTTGTTGCGACGCTTCTCAGCGTACTCTGCAGCATACTTGTCGAGTTTAACTGTCTGGAAACGGATCACTTTCTCGTCACGACGGAAAGCGGTCTCCAATGTCTTGATCACTTCTGGCTCAGCCTTGAACTCTACGAGGAAATAGAAACCTGTAGATTTCTTCTGAATAGCATAAGCCATCTTCTTCAATCCCCAGGCCTCTTCGCTGATAATCTCTGCACCCTTATCGGTGAGGACTTTCTTGAACTTTTCGGCCGTTTCCTTTGTCTGTTCATCAGACAAAACGGGAGTCAAAATGAAAACGGTTTCGTATTGATTCATACTTTTAATAAATAAAAAATTAATAATGTGCTTCGAAAAGCGGGTGCAAAGGTACTAATTATAATTCATAATTAATAATGCATAATGCATAATTAACCCAATCCTTAACAGAATTTAATACTTCTCACCTGATTTTGCGTATTTTACATGAAGAATAAGGCCTATGAATATGATTATCAGGCCCAAAAGCAAGACCAGATTACTCGATGTCCTGTCTGCCAAATAAGCGACGATCAAAAAGAGGGCGCCGGCTATCACCAGCGCCACTCCTATCCATTTATTCATCCTCGGGGGTAATCAGTTTGTAACCCTTACCGTGAATATTGATAATCTCAATCTGTGGATCATCCTTCAGATGTTTACGCAGCTTAGTGATATAGACATCCATCGAGCGGGCATTGAAGTAGTTGTCATCAATCCAGATGGTCTTCAGGGCGAAGTCGCGCTGCAGGATCTCGTTAGCATGAGAACAAAGCAATGCGAGAAGCTCGTTCTCCTTGGTGGTCAGCTTACGCTGTTCGTCACCCAGACAAAGCAGCTGTTTCTGGGTATCGAAGGTGAACTGTCCGATGCGGTAGACGGTGCTCTCCTTGTTTTTCTTACCCTTCGTACGACGGATAATAGCCTCAATACGGAACACGAGTTCTTCCATTGAGAAGGGTTTGGTGATATAGTCGTCGGCACCAATCTTGAAGCCTTCGAGGATATCCTCCTTCAACGTCTTGGCTGTCAGGAAAATGATAGGAATATCCTGATTGGAATTGCGGATCTCCTTCGCCAGCGTGAAGCCGTCCTTCTTAGGCATCATCACGTCGAGCACACAGATATCGAACTTCGTCTTCAGGAAGGCCTTGTAGCCAAGCTCACCATCGGCACAGAGTTCGGTAGCAAACCCCTTTGCCTGCAAATACTCACGGAGCAACATTCCGAGGTTCTCATCGTCCTCGCAAAGCAAAATCTTCAGTTTCTCGTCCATAATCTAATAATTTATAAATTTGACAATATTGTTAATTTGTATCTTCTCGTAAGATGGGAAGCGTAATTGTGAAGGTGGTTCCCTTGCCCAGTTCACTCTCACATTTGATCTCGCCTTCGTGCAGGTTGATGATCTTCTTGACATAGGCAAGACCGAGGCCGAAGCCCTTGACATCGTGCACATTACCCGTATGAACACGGTAGAACTTGTCGAAGATCTTCTTCACGTTCTCCTTCTTGATACCCAATCCCGTGTCGCGGATGCTGAAACAGAGATGCTCCTTCTCGTTCCAGGTACGGATATAGAGGTCGAGCGGCTCATCGGGTTTACGGTATTTCACCGCGTTATCCATCAGATTGGTGATGGCGTTCTGGAAATGCACCTCATCGACATAGATGGCGGAATCGACGGCCTCTATCTCGGTATAGATCTTACCACCCGTATGCTCCACACGCAGGGAGAAGGTGCTGGCGATACTTTCCAACAACTCGTTGAGGTCGAGTTCCTTTTTCTTGAACGATGCCGTCTTACGGTCGAACATCGACATCTGCAGCACTTTCTCCACGAGGAAGCGGAGACGTTTCGATTCGTCATTGATGATGCCTCCCAAGTGCTTCATTATCTGCGGCGTCTTAACTACCGTATCATCGTTCAACATCTGTGCAGCAAGGGAGATACTGGAGATAGGCGTCTTCAACTCGTGGGTCATGTTGTTGATGAAGTCGTTCTTGATCTCAGAGTAGCGCTTCTGACGGAAGATGACCACAATCGTGAACACGAAGGTAATCAGCAACACGACGGTGAAAATCATCGACGGGATCATGAACCGTACACTCGAGAAAATATAGGAGTTCATGTCAGGGAAGTGGACCTTCACCACACCCATCTTGGGCGACGGGTCATTACGGAACAGCGTCTGGGTATAGACATGCTCCCTACCCTCGTCCGTATAATCCGGACAACGATACACCTCACGTCCGTCACTCGTCTCAACAGTGAAGTGATAAGGGATGTTGATGCCGTTGTTCAGCAGTTCCACTTTGATATCGCGGTCCAGTAGACGGAAATTGACACGTTCCTTCAAGGGCTTGTCGGAAGCAGTATATAAGATGTTATAGACCACCTCATCGAGCAAGGCCTTCTGATAGACATAGCGATTACGGACAATCTCCTGAAGCGACTTTGATGCTTCAGAGATGCTGCTCTTATCCGTACGCAGAATCATCGCCTTGGAAACACTGGCGGGCTTAATGGCGAAAGTCTTCAGTTCAAAACTGGAATAGACCGTCCCGTCATCAGCAGCTACTGCGAACTGGTGTGACTGCTTGACGGTACCGTCGAGTCCATCAACCATCATCGAGTCCTGACTATAGGCGCGACGCTCTGTATCCTTGACGTCCTTCTCCAGGTAACGCATGGTCTCGTTCATCTCCAGATTATGAGAGGCCTGATAAAGGCTGCGGTTCACCGATTCGTCAAACTGCTCCTTCTTCATCTTCGCCATCTGCTCGATGTAGGAGAGCTGCAAGAAAAGAAGCCCCAAAAACGAGAGGCCCATTATCGTTGCTATAATCCAAATCGTACTTTTCTTCATTTTTCTTTTCTATTGCGAGTGCAAAGATAGTGGATTTCTTAAAATCCTTAATGAGTTTTGTTAATTAATTATGGCAAATTTAAGAAAGTTAACAAAATGCACAATATATAGATACTATATTTTAACCATCAAATCAGTTGCCCAAATAAAACAGGCAGAAAAAAGCCCCGTTCTGAAGAACGAGGCCATTGACTATTGAATCTTGTTCAGACTATTGTTCCAAAGCCATAAAGGTCAGTTTCTCGTAACCCTCGAAATCATCAAACTGAATCTGGAAGTTGGCATACAGATAATAGTTACCACCTGTATTGTGAGTATCCTTAATAGAGTTACTCTTGGCCAACGCATTCAGGATCTGATTATAGACCACCTTATCGTTGTTGTCGTCAGGAATCTGAATTGCCATCGAAGTGACTACGCCATTCACAATCTTATAGGTATAGTCACCAGCAGCATAAAGCTGGAAATTGTCTGTTTCCAGAATCGTTTCCAACTCACCCACCTTAGCCTCCAACTCTTCCTTGGTCAGATTCACATGATTAATGGGCTCGCGATTCTCGTCCAGTTTGATATAGGTGGTATCGACAGCTTCCTTGCCATCAGCATTCTCTGTTGCGTTCAACGTCAATGTACCCACGAGGAACATCATTCCTGCAAGTACCATTCTCTTCATATCTTTCATCTCTCTCAACAATTAATAAATCATTTTCGGGTGCAAAGATAGTACATAAAAAGATATGAACCAACAGTTTACCACATAAAAAAGTATAAAAAATGATTATTTATCGTGCTTTTTGACAAAAATCAACCGTCTTGCGCTTTCATTTTGCAACAAGACGGTTGATTTGGGTATGCATTTGGATATTATTTCAGGGGTCGGATGACGAAGGTGAAGTCGTAATCCTGATAAGGCATCTGATACTCTCTGCGAGGCCATGCGCCCCAAGAGTTCACACAACCGAGACCGAACTGTCGCTGCTGGATATGTACCTGTGTCAGCGGACGTTCGATGAGGTCGCCAGAATGATGACCCCAGGTCTTTTCCTTACGAGGACCATCGTCAAGATCCGACATCAGGTAGTTTAGGGCACTAGCCTCCATCGGAGCATTGCTATAGAACTCGAGACCCTTGCCTGCAGCATTCTTCACGCGGAACCAACGGATATCTGTATGGTTACCCGACTCCTGAGGACGAACGTAGCTGTAATACTCATCAGCCACCTTATTATTATATACACCTATGAACTCGCTGGAGTTGCGGTCGATGTAGTTCTCCACAGGACCGCGACCATAATACTGCACCTCATTGAAAGCCTTCGGCATCTGCAGCTGCACACCATAACGGAACATATTGGCGATCTTCGCCTCCTTATCTGCTTTCAGTTGTTCACGGATAATCACCTCACCCTCCGCGGTCAGCGTGTAGGTCATCTTCAGCTCGGCCTTCACATCGGGCATGTCGTAGGTAGCTTCAATCTGATTATCATCCACGTCGAGTTTCTTCAGTCTCATCTGCGGATTCTTCCACACAGCAAAACGGTTCTGCAAACCTGCACCGTAGTCGTTATCCGTTGGTGCACGCCAGAACTCAGGTGTGATCGACTCACGGTCCAGGAGCATCGGTTCTCCGTCGACATCAAGATAGTCTATCCATCCGTGACGCTTGCCGATGGTCAGTGTAGTGCCACCTGCATCCAGCTTCACATAACTCTCGGTCTCCTCCTTCTGCACATCAGCCTCTTCGGCCTTGATCTCCGGGAACTGATAGGGATTCAGCACAAACTGCTGACGAGCCACCACCTGACCTTTATCCATCAACGGCTCAGCCTCGCGGGTCTTGAACTGGAAGATGACGAAAATCTCCTGATCACCGTGATGACCCAGTACACGATCGATAACCTGTTTCATAGCGTCAATGGTAACCACCTTACGCTCCTGAGGAGCGATACCGTTGATGGCAAAGGTGCCCCCGTGTCCGAAGGTCATGCCCTCAGGGCGTCCCGGGTTGTCGTGATGATGACTGCCAGAGGCACCACCCACGAACCATTCCATCTCCAGATTGTCGAGCGATTTGAAGAAGTTCTCATTATAGATTTCCACCTTTCCTTCCTTCAGGCCTTTATCAGCCACCCAAACACTCTGATAATAATAGCGTACCTCGTAGGCATGAGGATTCAGACGACGATCAGGAGCGATGATACCGTTACAGTTGAAGTTATAGTCGGAAGCAGGATAGCGTCCGTAGTCGCCACCATAAGTAAAGATATCTTTACCCGTGACCGGACTCTTGTCGCGCAGCCCCTGATCCACAAAGTCCCAGATGTAACCGCCCTGATACTTGCCGTTCTTGCGGATTATGTCCCAGTACTCCTTGAAACCACCCATCGAGTTACCCATTGCATGAGCATACTCACACTGGATCAGCGGACGGGGATTATCAGTCTTCGAATATTTCTCGCAATCCTCATAGCCCATATACATCGGGCAGAAGATATCCGTCCTTCCAGCATGTCCGGCCTGTTCATACTGCACAGGACGGGTCGGGTCATAAGCCTTCACCCAGTCATAAGCCTTCTCGAAATTCTCACCATAGCCGGCCTCATTACCCAGACTCCACACAATGATGCTCGGATGGTTCTTGAACGAGCACATATTACCCTCCTGACGCTCGATATGGGCTTTGGCAAAGGCCGCATTCTTGGCCAGAGTTCCCTCACGATAACCCATACCGTGACTCTCAAGGTTAGACTCGGCAGTCAGATAGAGACCGTATTCGTCGCAGAGGTCATACCAACGGGGATCATCGGGATAGTGGCAGGTACGCACGGCATTGATATTCAGATACTTCATAATCTTGATATCCTGAATCATGCGCTCCACAGAAACGATATAACCACCATCAGGATCGAGCTCATGACGATCAGCACCTTTAATCAGGACAGGCTGGCCGTTAATGAGCAGCTGAGCATTCCTGATCTCGATATGACGGAAGCCTACACGCTGTCTGATTACCTCCAGCACCTTATCGCCCTGTTTCAGCGTCACTAAGACCGTATAGAGATTAGGCGTTTCTGCAGTCCAAGGCTTCACTGCATTCAGATATATCTCGTGGTTGGCATCAATCTCGCTACTAATCTGGCCGTCATCGAAAATGATCTTCGCCGTCACTTTGGCATTGCCTTTGGTCTTCGCATCGAATTTCAGAATTCCACGTTTGGAATCCACCACCCAGTCCTGCGTCATAGTGAGGTCCTCGATATGTACCTTCGGACGAGCAAAGAGATATACCTCGCGGGCAATACCCGTAAAGCGCCAGAAGTCCTGATCCTCGAGATAGGAACCATCACACCAGCGCATCACCTGCATGGCAATAAGGTTCTTGCCAGGCTTCAGATACTTGGTGATGTTGAACTCCGCAGCAACCTTCGAATCCTCAGAATAGCCAACGAACTTGCCGTTCACCCAAAGGCTGAGGTTGCTCGTTGCCGAGCCTACATGATAAAACACTTCCTGACCTTTCCAGTCGGCAGGCAACTCAAAGGTCCTGCGATACGAACCTGTATAGTTGTTGATCTCGCCGATATAAGGCGGATCGTTCTTGAAGGTCGTACTCCAGGCATAGCCTATGTTCTTGTAGATCTTGTCGCCATAGCCATTCAACTCGAAGAGTCCGGGAACAGGGAAATCCACCCAACTGGAGTCGTCATACTTCAGGCCGAAGAAATCCTTCGGAGCATCCTGATGGTTCTTCACGAAGTTGAATTTCCACATACCCTCCATCGAGAGATAGCGCGACGATTTCGTCTTGTCACCCTGTTTGGCGAGGTCTTCACTCTCGAAGGCAAAGAAAGCGGCATGTCTCTGCTCACGATTCAACTGATTCACATTGGGGTCTTTCCACACGGGCGTCTTGTCAGCAGCGAAGCTCTGAAAGGCTGCCAGACAAGCCATAGATAGCAATAGTTTTCTCATATACTTTAGTTATATTAGTTTGCTACAGGTTTTTAATGGGCACAAAGTTACGCATTTTTTCCGGAATATCCAAATAATAGTCCGCGAATTTGGGATTTCGCGCACTTTTTCGTATCTTTGCACCCAATGAAGAAAGAAGAACGATACCAAAAGATCCTGGCGCATTTTCGCAAAGAGATGCCCAACGTGAATACAGAACTCGAGTTCGGCAGCGTTTTCCAACTGCTCGTGGCCGTCATTCTGAGTGCCCAATGTACGGACAAGCGCATCAACCAAGTGACACCCGAACTGTTCCGCCACTACCCCGATGCCAAGACGATGGCGAAGGCGGAGCCTGAGGATGTGCTGGAGTTTATCCGAAGTGTCTCCTACCCCAATGCAAAAGCCGAGCATCTGGTGAAGATGGCGAGAGCATTGGTCGAAAAGCACGATGGCGAAGTGCCCTCGGATATGAACCTGTTGCTGGATCTTCCTGGTGTGGGTCGCAAGACCGCCAACGTCATACAGAGCGTAGCTTTTGGCAAATCCACTCTAGCCGTCGACACCCATGTCTACAGGGTAGCCCACCGTCTGGGACTTGTGAGCAAAAGCGACAACACGCCCTATAAGGTAGAGATGGCCCTGATGAAACACATCCCTGAGGCAGATATCCCTGACGCCCATCACTGGCTGCTGCTGCATGGCCGCTATGTCTGTACCTCCCGTAAGCCTCATTGTAACAAATGCGAGCTGGAGCCCCTTTGTCCGAAGATTCTCGAGGGCTCTAAACTGGAATAAAAAGATACCGTCGACCTTCACAGGCTGACGGTATTTACATTTTCCATTTCTAATTTTACTTTTTATTATTGGATTGTCCTTTTTGCTGACTTTGTCCACGGGGCAGTCCCTGTCCTCTTAGAGGGAAGCCGCCCATAGGCGCACCCATCGCACCCATCGGACCTCTGCCCATATTCCTGAGCAATCCACGATGATACTGGTCCTCAGCCTTGATCACATCAAACACCTTTGAAGCAGATATCACACTAAAGAACTTGTTGTGATAGGTCTGCTGGATGCTCTTCAGTTCCAGTTCCACCTGATCGCGCTTCTGGATCATCTTCTTACAGGCAGCCTCATCAGTAGGCTTAATTCTGACATCCTCACGCATCTTGTTATAAAGCGCACGCTGCTTCTTCTGCATCTCCCTGAACAACGGGAAGAAAGCAGAAGCCTCCTGGGGTGTCAGACAAGCCTCCTTTGTGATATACTGCTCCAGATCAGCCTGATATTTCTCAGGTGAGAATCTCTGTTGCTGGCCATTCTGTTGGGAGAAGCCACCTTGCTGAAAACGGTTCTGCCTGGGGAAACCCTGTTGAGGGAAGCCCTGGGCAGAAGCACCAAGTGTAGCTAAACAAAAAAGACCAATGATCAATCGTCTCATTTTAACATCATTTAATAATCTGATGACAGACAGGCATAGATATCCTGATTGTCAAGCATCACGTAGTCTGCGGCCTCATCAAAATAGTCATCCATCAACATCTGATTATTGGCCACGACAGTCTGAGTGGGTGCTGCGACGCCCTGGTCTGAGTGAGACTGATAGGCCACAACACTGATGAACAATGCACACACACTGGCAGCAGCATAAAGTACAGGCCTGAGCCACACCACTTTAGCGCGTTTCTCCTTGCCTGCCTTAATGTCTCTGGGCGCGACACCCTCAGCCTCTACTTTCGCCATTATCTGACTGGTGAGCGTGTCGAAATAGCCCTCCGGAACCCTGAAAGGATTCTCTTTGCCGACTTTTTCTATGAGATATTTTTCTTCCATCATACTATATTGACGTATAAAAATATAAAAGGTTTAATCATGTGATTTAAAAAAATCAGAAATCTTTTTAACGGCGATATGATACGAGGCTTTCAGGCTGCCTTCCGAGGTCTTGAGCCGTTGGCTCATCTCGCTGTATTTCATCTCGTCGAAATAGCGCAGGGTGAAGACGGTCCGCTGCACTTCCGGCAGTGAGGCGATAGCTTCCTGCAGCAGGGCCTCGGTCTCGTCACCATCGAAATATTCGTCTGCCATCAGCGTATTGGCTACGTGCGAGTCCTCATCATCGGCACTGATAGCGGCCATATTCTTCTGACGGCGCACGAAATCGATACTCTCATTGATGGCAATCCTCGATATCCAGGTAAAGATCTTCGCGTCGCCATGAAACGATTCCAAGCCGTTCCAGGCTTTGATAAAGGCATTCTGCAGCACATCGTTGGCATCCTCGTGCGTCATAACAATACGCCGCACCTGCCAATACAACTGTTCGCTGTATTGCTTCACCAGCAGTTCGAAACCCTTATGCTGGGTCTCGGCCTTCATCAGCAGTTCCTTGATATGTTGATCGTCGTATTTATCCATTGTCACTCGTTGTTAGAACTCACTTTGGCAAAAAGCAGTCTATGGCAGACGCTATTGCCTTATCATAACCATATAGGTCGGGCCACGTTTGGACGACGCCTGTGGCCGGATTCGGATAGGCAGTATAATAAATAATGTACACGGGCACGCGAGGCGATACCTCATGATAGGTCATCAGGCGGATTGGTCGCGGCTCTTCCTCATTCTCCTCCATATATTCCTTCCCACGATCCGTCTCAGGCGGGATATCCATCGAGATGCGCAGACGGTCCTGATCCCACTCATCCATCTCGGGCAACAGGAAACATGCCAGATCGAAAGGTTTCTCCACACGGATACAACCATGCGACAGGGTACGCTTCTCACGTTTGAAAGCCCCACGGTTATTGGTATCATGCAGATAGACGGAGAAGTTATTGTTAAAGCGGAAAACGATACGTCCAAGACTATTGCCCGGTCCGCCGTGTTGTCCTACGCGCAACGTTCCTGATGCCAGCTCTGACTGTGTCACCTCCGCAGGGTCGAGACTATCGCCAGAAGCCCGTTCCACGATATAGTAGTGATGACGGTTGAAATAGGCGGTATCACCTGCATGATGCACAATATCCGACTTCACGATATTATGGGGGATGATCCAGTCCGGATTCACCTGGATATGGCTGATGGTACTATGCAGCAGCGGACTCTTCGTCGTGGTCGCCCCACAACAGATACGCATGTCGAGCACGGAGTCACCTCCTACAGCCCATAGCTGCTGGGCAGGAATATTCACCAATATCGCCTTCTCGTGATCGTCAGGACGGCTCATCTGCCAACGACAGCGTTCCATATTGACTGCCAGACGTCTGCGGGATTCTTTCCCTGTGGCTGTCGACAGCTCTTGTCGCAAGGTTTTGTATAGAGATGACTGAGGCGTCGAAGTAATCAGATAGTCCATGCGGGCATCTGAAGACAGCTGGCTCAGCACCTCATCGTAGTCAGGTTCCTTCACCTCCTCATCAAAGAGTCTGGCGAACTCATCGCTGTCGGCCTTCTTGAACAGTTTGTTCATCAGACGGGCAGGACGCACGAACCCATAACGCTGTCCCACCACATAACGCATATAGGCTTTAGAGAGATGATAATCCAATCGTGGCAACAGCTCATTGATATTCTGTCCTACGGAATCGAAAGCCAGAGCACGCACAATGCCGAGGTCTTCCTCAATCTCCGGGAGGAAAAAGGCGGTGGTGTCGAGACCGCTCTGCGGCAGTTCGCGACGCAGATAACTCAGCAGGGAGTCTGCCTCACCCACAACACCCATCCTCGAATACCACATGGGAGTATCCTCAAACTTAGCGAGATCGGCATACCGTTTCTTCAAGGCCTGATCAAACGACCAGTGGGAAGTGTCTTTAGATAAAATATGCTTCAGACTCTGTTCCAACTGAACAGTATCCAAAGCATTCACATATTGTCCGAAGGTAGAGAGGTCTGCCTCAGATGGCACGCGGTTTCCCGTCTCACAGGAAACCAGCAGTGCGCAGGCCAACAGTAGCGTAGATGCTAGTGAATGGAAACCTTGCGCACTACGTTGCCAACCTTGAGAACATAACACCCTTTGGTCAAATTAAGTTCAATACGCTGGGCAGGGCTATCAATCTGATACTCTGCAACTTGTCTTCCCGTGAGCGATACCACGATGAGTTTCTGACCTTGAGCACCACTCACCGTAACGGCATTCCCGTCAATTGTCAGAGTGATAGGCTCGTCGATCATCTCGGCTACACCCTGCTCCATCACCATCGTTGTGGTAGCTGCAGCTGGAACGGCAAGAAAAGCCATCATTGAGATTATAAGTAGATTCTTTCGCATACGCATACGTCTATAGTTGTTGCAAAGATAGTGTTTTTTGGTGAAACCACAAAATTTTTCTGAAGAAAAATGCATTTTACCCCCAAAATTAGACGTCAAACACGTCCATTTCGTTCGTCAGATAGCAATTCTCGAACTCTTCCTTGGCCTCATTGAGCAATACATTCTCGTCCTCATAACGTGAACTGTAATGTCCTAAAAGCAATTTCCCCACCCCAGCCTGACGGGCTACCATCGCCGCCTGACGGGCGGTGGAATGACAATATTTCTCTGCTGAAGGGAGACGATCATCACCATAGGTACTCTCATGATAGAGGGTATTCACCCCCTGCAACATCCGCCACAAATCGTCGAGATAACGGGTATCACTGCAATAGGCATAGCTGCGAACGGGATCTGCAGGGGTCACCAGCCGTTCATTGGCGACGGTTTCTCCTTCCGCAGTCACCCAGTCCGCTCCGTTCTTGATGTTATTGACCTGACTGCTTGGAATCCCATAAAACTTCATCATCTCCGGACGGATATGAGGCAGCGTGGCCTTCTCACGGATGAGATAACCGCAACAGGGCATACGGTGCTGTAAGGGGATCGACAACACCTCGACACTATGGTCCTGATAGACGACAGCGTGCTGCATGGGATCGACAGGACAGAATTTCACCTCAAAACCCAGGTCGTGGGTGAAGAAGGCTATCTGACCTTCGAGAATTGGTCCCAGTTCCTTAGGGCCATAGACATGCAGCGGTGCCGTGCGTCCTACGAGTCCGAAGGTCGAGATCATCCCGATCAGTCCGAAACAGTGGTCACCATGCAGATGGGTGATAAACACATGACTCAGCTTCGTAAAACGTATCTTACTGCGCCTCAGTTGCATCTGAGTGCCTTCTGCACAGTCGAGCATGAAGATCTTACCCCGCACCTCCACCACTTGCGAGGATGCGTTGTGACGAAGGGTGGGAAGCGCACTTCCACACCCTAGGATATGTACTTTAAAAGGTTCCAAACGAGTCTATTTGTGATTATAGGTGGAACTCATCAGCAGCATCCTCGAGCTGCAGACCGTGAAGATCCAGTTTCTCAGGCTCCTTCCAACGGCTGTACTCAAAGGTCTCCATCTCCTCCCTGGGCTTGTTGATCGTGCGATAGACCAATGAGTCAGGACCCAGTTTCACCAGTTCATAGAGGTTAAGTTCTTCCTCGTCGCCACCGCCATCACGCTGTGAGAGGATTTCCAAACGACCGTTGAAGATCTTCCACGTCTTGTAGATGATGCTGCTCTGTTCGATGCTCTCAGCCACACCGCCTTCCTTGATGCGGATACCGACCTCAGAACTGCCATCGATGGGATTTGGCATCACCCAGTCGCCAAGCAGATCATTCTGATTGATCACAATAACAGCCTCCGAACCGGTTGCATTGGGGAGCACGGCGATACGATCGCCTACCCCCAGACCGCCAAATACCTGACCTGCCTCTATGGCATTCGTGATACTCAACACCAGCGTATCGCCATTATCACGCAGCAATTGAAGGGTGTTCATAGCTGTACCGTCTCCACAGAGACCATACAAGGTCTTGTCGGTAGGGATCACATTGACTGCAGAGGTGTCTTCCTCATCTTGCACAACCTGCTGTTGCTGGCCTCCGCCACCACAACTCATCATGATGGTCATACTGGCTGTTGCCACATAAAAAAACAATTTCTTTCTCATATATCTTTCTTTTTACTTTTCGCTTGCCTTTGCTTCATCCCAAAGTTTCTCCATTTCTTCTAACGTCATCGTATTCAACGGCTTACCCATCTTGATGCTATGCTCCTCGATATAGTTGAAACGGTTGATAAACTTCCGGTTGGTCATCTCCAGCGCATTGTCGGGATTCAGTTTATAGAGTCGGCCGGCATTGATCACGGCAAAGAGGAAATCACCGAATTCTTTCGTCGAACGTTCTTTGTCATCACGGTTCAGTTCCACCTCCAGTTCGTCGATCTCCTCACGGACCTTTTTCCACACATCCCGACGATCCTCCCAGTCGAAACCCACATTACGGGCCTTGTCCTGAATCCGGTAGGCCTTGATGATACTGGGCAATGCCTCCGGCACCCCCGAGAGCACGCTCTTATTACCATCCTTCTCCTTCAGTTTGATCTGCTCCCAATTCTCCAGCACCTGCGTCACAGTCGTCACTTTAGATTCACCAGATTCTCTGGAATTGTCTAGTTCCTCCGGCACATATGGCAGCGGTTTGGGCTCTTCGGCATCGATCTGAGAGGGATGATACACATGCGGATGGCGGGTGATCATCTTCTTGGTAAGGGCATTGCAGACATCCGCCATATCAAACTGCCCTTTCTCTTCGGCAATCTTCGCATAGAAGCAGATATGCAGCAACACATCGCCCAGTTCCTTACAGATGTCATGCACATCGTCCTTGATGATGGCATCGCAGAGTTCGTAGGTCTCTTCGATGGTATTGGGTCTCAGGCTCTCGTTCGTCTGTTTCTTGTCCCAAGGGCAATTGGCTCTCAACGCATCAAGCACATCAAGAAACCGCCCAAAAGCCTGCATTTTTTCTTCTTTTGAGTGCATAATCTTTAAATATTTGGGGCAAAGATACGAAATAATTCATAATTCATAATGCATAATTCGTAATATTTTTATAATTTTGCAGCGATTTTTTGAGATTTTACTGTTTTTGAGCATAGAAATAACAAATAAACATATGGAATTAGCAAGCAAATACGACCCGAAAGAGGTCGAAGGCAAATGGTACCAGTATTGGCTGGACCACAAACTTTTCTCGAGTAAGCCCGACGGACGCGAGCCCTATACCATCGTGATTCCGCCACCCAACGTGACCGGTGTGCTTCACATGGGACACATGTTGAACAACACCATACAGGATATCCTCATACGCCGGGCCCGTATGGAGGGAAAGAACGCCCTCTGGGTGCCCGGCACCGACCACGCCTCCATCGCTACTGAGGCAAAGGTGGTGAAGAAACTCGCTGAGCAGGGCATCAAGAAGCGCGACCTCACCCGTGAGCAATTCTTAAAGCACGCCTGGGAATGGACTGACGAGCACGGCGGCATCATCCTCAAGCAGTTGCGCCGTCTGGGTGCCAGCTGCGACTGGGACCGTACCGCCTTCACGATGGATGAGAAGCGTTCCCAGAGCGTCATAAAGGTCTTCGTCGACCTTTATAACAAGGGCCTCATCTATCGCGGCCTGCGTATGGTGAACTGGGATCCGAAGGCCCTCACAGCCCTCTCTACCGAGGAGGTCATCTATCGTGAGGAGCAGAGCCACCTCTTCCATCTGAAATACTATGTGGCCGACCTGAAAGCCCTCGACAACGAGGAGGCCCTGAAGGCCGGAGGCAATGTCATCCACAAGGATGCCAAGGGCTACTACGCCGTTGTGGCCACCACCCGTCCTGAGACCATCATGGGCGATACCGCCATGTGTATCAACCCCAAGGACCCGAAGAACCAGTGGCTCAAGGGCCGGAAGGTCATCGTGCCTCTCGTGAACCGCGTGATCCCCGTTATCGAAGACCGCTACGTGGATATCGAGTTCGGTACGGGCTGTCTGAAAGTGACACCTGCCCACGATACCAACGACTATATGCTGGGTAAGACCCATAACCTCGAGACCATCGACATCTTCAACCCCGATGGCACCATCTCCGAACAAAGCCCCATCTACGTGGGTATGGACCGCATGGACTGCCGCAAGCAGATTGCAAAGGATCTGCAGGAGGCTGGTCTCATGGAGAAGATCGAGGACTACGTCAACAAGGTCGGTTACTCTGAGCGCAACCCTGACACCGCGATCGAGCCCCGTCTCTCGCTGCAGTGGTTCCTCAACATGAAGCACTTTGCAGACATCGCTCTGCCCCCCGTGCTCAACGGTGAACTGAAATTCTATCCGCAGAAATACGTCAACACCTATAAGAACTGGCTGGAGAACATCCAGGACTGGTGCATCTCACGTCAGCTGTGGTGGGGACACCGCATCCCGGCATATTTCTATTCGGACAACTCCGAGAACGCTGAGTGTTCCGATAATTTCGTGGTTGCCGAGACCGCCGAGAAGGCCCTCGAGCTCGCTCGTGAGAAGAGCGGCAATGCCAACCTCCAGCTCTCTGACCTCCATCAGGAAGAGGATGCCCTCGACACATGGTTTTCCTCATGGCTATGGCCTATTTCGTTGTTTGATGGCATCAACAATCCCGGCAACGAGGAACTGAAATACTATTATCCCACCAACGTCCTCGTGACGGGTCCTGACATCATCTTCTTCTGGGTATCCCGTATGATCATGTCCGGCTACGAGTATGTGGGTGACATGCCGTTCAGAAGCGTCTACTTCACAGGTATCGTCCGCGATAAACTCGGCCGCAAGATGTCGAAGTCATTAGGCAACTCTCCCGACCCCATCGAGCTCATCGAGAAGTTCGGTGCCGACGGTGTGCGTATGGGTATGATGCTCTCCGCACCAGCAGGCAACGACATCCTCTTCGACGAAACCCTCTGCGAGCAAGGCCGCAACTTCAACAATAAGATCTGGAATGCCTTCCGTCTTGTGAAGGGCTGGAAGGTCGCAGACATCGAGCAGTCGGAGGCCGGTAAGATTGCCACCTCGTGGTTCGAGGCCAAGCTCCACCAGACCAGTGCCGAAGTCGATGATCTCTTCAAGAAATTCCGCATCTCAGAGGCCCTGATGGCTGTCTACAAACTCTTCTGGGACGAGTTCTCAAGCTGGTATCTCGAGATGGTGAAGCCCGCCTATATCAACGGTGAGGCGCAGCCCATCGACCGCGAGACCTACGACAAGACCCTCGAGTTCTTCGAGATCCTGCTGAAGATGCTCCATCCGTTCATGCCGTTCATTACCGAGGAACTCTGGCAGCACCTCTACGACCGCAAGGATGGCGAGTCAATCATGCGCGACAGTCTGACACTCCCCGCTCCTACTGAGGCCGATGAGAAACTGGCTGCCCAGATTGAGAATGTCAAGCAGATCGTCTCGGGTGTGCGTATGGTACGTTCGTCGAAGAATATCGCCCCGAAGGAGCAACTCGAGCTGCAGGTAGTGGGACAAAACGACTACGAAGCCTTCAACGCCGTGATCACCAAGATGGCCAACCTCAGTGCTATCAACGTGGTAGCTGAGAAAGACGCCACCGCTGCTGCCTTCATGGTAGGCACCGACGAGTTTGCAGTGCCCCTGGGCAATATGATCGATGTCGACGCTGAGATTGCCAAGATGGAGGCTCAGCTGCAGCACCTCGAAGGTTTCCTGGCCGGCATCAAGAAGAAGCTCTCCAACGAGCGCTTCGTGCAGAATGCCCCCGAGGCCGTTGTCGCCCTCGAGCGTAAGAAGCAGAGCGACTCCGAAGAGAAGATCGCCGCCCTCAAGGAAAGTATCGCAGCGCTGAGAAAGTAAACTTCAACCGCTCAATAGAAAAGCCTCGGAACATCTCCGAGGCTTTTTCCATTAATACTATTCACTTTTCACTTCTTTATAAACTCCACTCTGCGATTCTTCGCCCTTCCGGCATCGGTCTTGTTATCAGCCACAGGCTCGTGCGAGCCCTTGCCCACAGCACGCATGTTGAAGGGGTCGCAGCCTAAACCCTCGAGGGCCTTCACCACAGCCTCAGCACGCTGCTGAGAGAGCGGGTCGTTCACGGCGTCAGAGCCCTGATTGTCGGTATGGCCCTGCACCTCGAAACGTGCGCTCGGGTTCTTCTTCATATAGTCGGCCACCTTCTGGATCTCCGCCATCGACTCCGGCTTCAGCGTTGCCTTGCCCGTCTCAAAGAGGATGTTGTTCGTCACGAACTTACCCGTCTCGGCAATGGCCTTCTCAACGGCCGACATATCTGTAGCATTACGCTCATAGAGTTCAACGGCACCCTTGGCAATGACCACATTCTTAATATAGGTAGGTCTAGGACCACCGCTGGAGAACCATGTAACCCATCCTGCACCTGGCTTGGCATTAGGCACATTGATCACACGCCTGCCGTCGATATAGAACTTGATGGCTCGCTTGTTAAACGAGAGAGCATAGTGATGCCAGCGGCCATCATTATTTGTTGTACTTTCCGCAGAACTTGCGTTTCCATCTTTATTGGTGAAAGAGGGCTCTGAGGTCAGGCAATAGTCACAATGGTATGATTGTTTATCGCTACAAAAACCATAGGTAATAGTAAACAACTCATGGTCACGAGGCGAATCCTCGTGCATGATATCAAGTTCTATATTAGAGCAGCCATCTTTTGGCCTGTCATCATATAACATATCATACTCAATGGTGAACACATCGCCTAAGTAGTTCTTGATGCCACCCTTGACAAGCGGAGCAATCCAAGAATCACGCTGATCCATCTCGATACACTTCGCGCCATTAACACTGGCCACCTCAGCATTTCCTCTGACGAGATCCCATTTAGAGGGGAACTCACCTACCTGCTCATTAGCGAAGTCATCCTCGAACATCACGACTGAACCACGAACAAAGTCGTTCTTCACATTCTTGGTGTCGTTTTGATAATCATCCACTGCCTCGGCATCGCCATCATCACCCGCGTTCTTGCTCTTTTTCTTGCCATCGAGCACGTTGTCCATCGCGTCGTTTGTCTCGCGAGAGACTTTGTCCTCTACTTTACGCTCAACGGCATTCTTGGCAGCATTCACGGCACGGTCTTTCAATCGGCCCAAGATGCCCTGTGCATCAGCATTCACAGCGAATGCCAACATCACGATCAAAGTTACAACTAGTTTTTTCATACAATTCATAATTTAAAAATATCATCTTTGTTTATTTGAACCACATTTTTGTCGAACATGAACCGGTATTCCTCTGAATCCTTCCCCGAATCCTTATAGAGCGAGGCTTTGGGCCATCGTTCCTTCAGCCTCTCCCTCGTCTTCTCCGACATCTTGCCACGGATGTCGAGCCGCTCGAATTTCACGTCGAAGAACCATTCTGGCAACGTCACTTCGTCAATAAATTCCAGTTCCAACGTTTCAATGCGTTTCAGTTGTCTCAGCACCTCCGGCACCTCCTTCACGCGGAGATTAATCTCCCCTTTATCGTTCAGCTTCTTCAGTTGGTTCAGCGTCTCCTCGTCGGTTTCCGTCACGCGCACCATCCAACCGATCTTCGGCACCACCATATTCGTTTCTTCGTCCTCCTGAGAGCCTACGAATCCCGCCCAGAGCTCCATAGGCGTCTCGCTGAGCAACATGCCAGTTGTACGATCAATCATCTGGTATTTGAAGGGCGTGCGCACCATCTCTGACTCCATCTCCTTGGTATGAGCCACCTTGTCGAGCGTCTTTCCGCTATCGTCGGGAAACAGTTTCAGCATCCATCCGTCGAGCTGCGTCGGCTTCCTGAAATCGCAGGCACCACCTTGCATCGCGTCAGGACGGTTCTGCTTCACCATGCTCTTCCAAAACTGTTGGTTGGGCCTGCCCTCGGCAGTGTTCACAAACGCTGTCAGAATCGGCTCCAGACTCTTAGTCCACTCTTCGAGACCGTATGCGCCCAGCTTTTTTACCTTCTCCATCACCTTCCGCCAGTCGTCGGGCGTGCCCTGCAGCGTGATGCTGGGGATACCGCAGGCCATATATATCACCACATATTCGAAGTACGACTTCATTGCATCCATCAGCGTGATCTGCGAGGCCACGCGCTCTGTCAGACCCGTTGTCGAGAAGTCAGCGGTGATGGTCTTGGCAACGTTGCCTTGGGTCCAGCGTTCTATCTGCGAAGTAAAACCACCTATCAGCATCGGCCAGTCAGCCTCTTCCGACAGCACATCCTTGTCCGACTCCACCACAAGACTCATCTTGCCGTCATGATCCACTATTTGTGGTCGCAACGCCTCAGCGTGGGCATTCACATAGCGCGCAAAGCCCTGACTGATCAGCAGCCATATCATATCGGGCGACAGCGTCACCGACTTATGCTGGGCATATGCCTTCACAATGCAGCGGAAAAAGGCGTCCTGGCCGTGATATACCAATTTATTCTCGTCAGCAAAACTACTGGCAATGATGTGGTGCGCCTCATACCCCACATGATCGTCGACTATCAGCCGCTTGGCCAGATACTTTCCATCGTGGGTATAGAAATTCTGATTCACCTCCTTCAGGTTCTCATCCACTACAAACGAAATGCTTCCCTTACTCTGCGCAAGGATCTTCGCGTCAGCAGCCCAGCCCGATAACACACTGAGAGCCAGCAAAATGGTTAGTATGGTTTTTAATTTATTCATATAACTATTAATTGGTTGCAAATATACGCATTATTTCTGAAACCTCCAAATTTTCGCAAGAAAAAAGCACAGCAATAAAAGCACTTTCCATCTTACCTTATTGACGATGGATTTCTTATAAAGTTTAATTAGAATTACAGGATCAGAGTTAGTCATTTAGTCATTTAGTCATTTAGTCAAAATGATTTTCGGTTTTGGTCATTATATCAACTATAGTATAAATATATATATATTTATACTATAGTTGTAGATTTTAACGTTTTTCCAAACGCAAATGACTAAATGACTAAATGACTAGATTTTTGTGATTTTCTTGCTATTAAAATCACTGCGTGTTTTTTTGCGTGCTTTTTGAGCGATATAATTTGGAAGTGCTTTGAAATTTTCGTACCTTTGCACTGTCGACAAAAAAAGGCGAAATTTGCGGCCTAACTGGGTAACAAAAATTTCCTGGCGCACGGACATGTGTTTCCCAGGCATGGCACAAAAATGAGCCCGACGAGTGTTCTTTGAAATATTGATACAAAATAAAAACCGCACCACTGCCGGGACGACAGCAATGCGGAAAAAAAACAGTAATGAGCTGTATTTCTATCGGATACGATCGAGCGAGCGGACGAGTTTCTCGTCAGCACGGATGGCACGACGGGCCATCAGATAGAGGATGAGAGCGATGACGGGCAGCACGGCAGGCCACTCAGGACGGAACTCAACAGCGCCCCACGACTTGTTGCCAGCCATCTGACCTACGACAAAGAAGCAGACATACCATCCCACGATAAGCAAAGCGTTGAGGGCACAGAAGAGGGCCTGCGCCTTACGGTTGCGATAGATGAAGATGGTATAGGTGCCGAGGGCTGCGGTAGGCAGCAGGATGGCCATCAGCGGCCACACATCGAAATGACGCTTGCCGATGGGATCGGTAAACCAGAGGTTGTAGACGCGAGCCACATCTACCCCACTGAGGTTGAAGGCGCCAATCTGCATACACAGACAAATGACCGTCAGAATGACGGCCACTATCAGATAAACGGTCTGTTTACGTTGCCACATAAGAACAGGAGCCTAACGTGATTAATCGTACATCTGATTATTCTCACGCGAGGGATCACGCCAGTAGACCTTATCCTCGATGAACTCTTGTGTTGCCAGCAGTGAGGGCTTCGGCAACTTCTCGTAATAGCGTGAGATCTCAATCTGCTCGCGGTTCTCGAACACCTCCTCGAGAGAGTCGTTGTAAGAAGCAAACTCAGCCAGTTTCTTGGAGAGGTCCTCCTTGATCTGAGCGCTGATCTGATTGGCACGCTTGGCGATGATGGCCACACTCTCGTAGATATTGTCGGTATCCTTGCAGAGGTCCATAATGTTGCGGGTCACGGTATTAACCGGTGCTTTTGATTTCTTGTAATCCATATTTCTTAATCCTTAATAACTTTCTTACATTTGGTGATGAACTTCTCGGCAGTGCGCACGTCCTTCGAATCAGGAAACTCGTTGATGAAGCCGTAGCACTCGTCCTCGGCATCGCGGTAACGGTCGAGGCGGCGGTCCTCAGTGCTGTTCTCTGCCAGTTCGAACTTACTCTTCATGATGAGCAGAGCGAACTTCTCACGGATAGAGCAGAAGGGATAAGACTTCAGCGCATTCTGGGCCGTGATGATGCATGAGGTATAGTTGCTCTCGTCGTTCTTGTTGATATTGCCGAAATAGCCACCGAGGTTATAGTAGAGCTCGGCAGAGAGATACTCCTTCATGATGAGCTTGTCCTGCAACTCGTAGAGTCGCTTCTGGGCAGCAGGACGCAGCTTGGAATCAGGATAGAGATCGAGGAAGTTCTGGTAGGCATTGATGGCGCCGACGGTGGGTGTCTGGTCGAGACGGGGCTCAGGGGCACTCTCGTAAAGCGCCTGACCCACGTAATAGGCGGCTGCCTCGGCATAAATACCACGGGGATAGCTGCTGCCATACTTCTTGAAAGTGGCGGAAGCAGCCTCGAAATCGCCGTTGCAATACTGCGCCATACCAAGCATATAGAGACTCTCCTGAGCCTCGTCGCTGGCCTTCTTGACGGTCACGAGCTGTTCAAGCAAGACAGATGCCTGCTGGAACTTATTATTGGCGAAGGCCTCCTTGGCATACTCATACTTGTAGCTGTCGTCAGCCGACTTGTAGACCCTGTTGAATTCACCTGCACAGCTGCTCAGAAACAGCATCGCGCACGAACCTATTATGATACTTTTCTTCATATCGGGGTGCAAAGTTACGATTTTTCGGCAAAATAACAAAGTTTTTTTTCAAATTTATGAATTCTGGGCTCGGAATTATGAATTATTTCGTATCTTTGCACTTTGTTATGAGTGATTTTATACTGACTTCACCCTATCAGCCTACAGGCGACCAGCCTGAGGCCATCAGGGAACTGACAGAAGGCCTGCGGCGTGGCGACCAGTCGCAGGTGCTGCTCGGTGTGACGGGTTCGGGAAAGACCTTCACGATGGCGAATGTCATTGCCAGGATGAACCGCCCCACCCTCATCCTGAGCCACAACAAGACCTTGGCCGCCCAGCTCTACGACGAGATGCGGGGTTTCTTCCCTCAAAACGCCGTAGAATATTATGTCAGCTATTATGACTACTATCAGCCGGAGGCCTATCTGCCTGCCAGTGACACCTATATCGAAAAAGACCTTGCCATCAATGAGGAGATAGACCGGTTGAGGTTGTCAGCCGTATCTAATTTACTTTCAGGCAGAAAAGACGTTGTCGTAGTATCATCCGTATCGTGTATCTACGGTATGGGAAGTCCTGTAGCCTTACAGGAGAATGTCATCACCCTGCATGTAGGTCAGAAGCTCGACCGCAACATGCTGTTAAGGAATTTGGTCAGTGCTCTCTATATCCGCAACGACGTGGATCTGCAGCGAGGCAATTTCCGGGTAAAGGGCGACACCGTCGACATTGCGATGGCCTACAGCGAAGTGGTGCTCCGCGTAACCTTCTGGGATGACGAGATTGACGCCATCGAAGAAGTAGATGCGGTGACTTTCGACCGTCTGGCACGTTTCGACGAATACAAGCTCTACCCAGCCAACCTCTTCATGACCTCGCAGGAGCAGACCAATATCGCCATCCGTGAGATACAGGACGACCTGATGCAGCAGGTGGCCTACTTCCAGGAACTGGGCGACGGCATCAAGGCCCAGAGAATCAAGGAGCGCGTGGAATACGACATGGAGATGATCAAGGAGCTGGGTCACTGTTCGGGTATCGAGAACTACAGCCGTTATTTCGACGGTCGTAAGGCGGGCGAAAGGCCCTACTGCCTGCTTGATTTCTTCCCAGACGACTATCTGATGATCATCGACGAGAGTCATGTGTCGGTGCCACAGATAAGGGCGATGTACGGCGGTGACCGCGCCCGCAAGACCAACCTCGTGGAATACGGGTTCCGCCTGCCTGCCGCCTTCGACAACCGTCCATTGACCTTCGAGGAGTTCCACGAGATGATCAACCAGGTGATCTATGTCTCCGCCACTCCAGCCGACTACGAACTGGAAGAGGCCGAGGGCGTGGTGGTGGAACAGGTGATCAGACCTACGGGCCTATTAGATCCGGAGATAGAGGTACGCAAGAGCGAGAACCAGATCGATGACCTGATGGACGAGATCCTCACCCGCAGCCATCGCGGCGAGCGTGTACTTGTCACCACACTGACGAAACGTATGGCCGAAGAACTCAGCGGTTATCTGCTCGACCATCATATCGCCACAGCCTATATCCACAGCGATGTATCGACCCTCGACCGTGTGAAGATCCTCACCGATCTCAGACAAGGCACCTATGATGTGCTCGTGGGCGTGAACCTGCTGCGTGAGGGACTCGACCTGCCGGAGGTGTCGCTCGTGGCCATTCTCGATGCCGACAAGGAGGGATTCCTGCGCAACCACCGCAGTCTGACGCAGACGGCAGGCCGTGCTGCGAGAAACGTAAACGGCAAGGTGATCATGTATGCCGACACCGTCACCGCCTCGATGCAGCTGACCATCGACGAGACATTGCGTCGCCGGACGAAGCAGATACAATACAATGAGACGCACGGCATCACCCCCAAGCAGATTGTGAAGAACCTGAGTGTAAGCGCCCTGCGGAAGGAGAACCGCGCAGACACGAAGGAGCTGATGCGCGACATCAACGTGGCGGCAGAAAGCGGCAGCACGGGAGCAATGATGACAGCCGACCCCATCATCGGACAGATGACGCGCGAACAGCTGCAGAAACTGCTGCTGGAGACCACCCGCAAGATGAAGGAGGCCGCCAAGCAGCTTGACTTCCTGCAGGCTGCACAATATCGCGATGAAGTGTTCCGGCTCCAACAGGAGTTGGATTTAGTTAATAGTGATTAGTTAATAGTGAATAGTATTCACAGAATAGTGAAAAAAACGAAAAATCTGTAAGCGGCAGCAAATTATTCACTATTCACTGTTCACTATTCACTATTTTTTCGTACTTTTGCAGACGCAATTATTAATAAGGTAATGATGAAAAAGATTTTGATAACCCTGTTGATGGCGATGCCCCTGATGGCTGCCGCACAGGACAACACCTGGGAGAGAATAGAACAGGCACCCGCCGAGAGCACTAACCCTGATGCCAAGTATCTGGCAGAGAACGCTGTTCCCATGGTCGACGGCAAGGTATGTTGGCAGAAAGTGATCGAAGCCCCCGGTAAAAGTGCTCAGCAGATCTTCGACATCCTGTTGGCTCAGCTCAACAAGATGGTGAATGAGGAGAATCAGCTGATGGAGCGGAGCAGGGTGGCCATTCAGGATCAGGCCAACCACCAGCTGGGCGCCACCTTCCACGAATGGCTCGTCTTCAAGAATACCGCCCTCTCGCTCGACCGTACGGTATTGAACTTCCAGTTGATCGTGAACTGCAGCGACGGTAAGGCCGACGTCCAGATGACCCGTGTGAGCTACGACTACGAACTGGAGCGCGACCCCACCCATTATACGGCTGAGGACTGGATCAGCGACAAATACGCTGTGAACAAGAAGCGCACGAAGCTGCTGAAACTCTCGGCCAAGTTCCGCAGGAAGACCATCGACCGTAAGGACTACATCTTCAATAAGTTCGCTACACTCCTGAACGAGAAATGAACAAAGACCGCATTCGCAACGTGCTGAATCTGATCTTTATGATCGTGGCTGTGGTGGGCGTGGTGATCTACCTCACCGACGATAAGATGAAGGGTACCATCATTATCCTCATCGCCATGTGCTTTAAGATGGCGGAAGCCTCAATGAGAATGTTTAATAGATGAAGCTAAAAATATTTTTGCTGCTGCTCGCGATGCTCGCCATCAGACCTCTGATGGCTCAGGACACCTATAACCAGATCGACGAGATGGGCAATGTGACGCAGCGCAACCAGAATTTCAACAAGCACAACAACGACACCACCTCGAGTAACAAAGAGGTGCCCAAGGGACTGAAGACGTGGACCGTCGACCGGAAGTTCGGCAATGTGATTCCTACGGAGCCCGATACACTGGACCACCTCTTCCCTCAAAGCCTTTTCAATACGGGCAGGTATGGTGAGTACAACACCATCGGCAACAACTATTCCGCCCGCGAGAACCGTATCTATATCGACCGCAAGGAGAGCAGTTCGTTTATCTTCACCGACCCCTACTCCTTCTTTATGGTGGATCCTGACGAGTTCCAATATACCAACACCCTCTCACCGCTCACCTACCTCACTTATGACAACTGCGGCGACAAGCAGCACGGTGAGGACAGGCTCGATGCGAAGTTTGCCGTGAATGTGAACAAACGGCTGGGTGTAGGTTTCCAGATGACCTACGACTACGCCCGAGGCTACTACGGCAACCAGAGTGTGTCGCACTTCAACGGTTCGCTCTTCGCCACTTATCTGGGTGACCGCTATAATGCCCACTTCCTCTTCTCGACGAACCACCAGAAGGCCGCCGAGAACGGAGGTATCACCAACGACGAGTATATCCAGCATCCGGAATCATTCGTCGACCAGTTCTCAGATGAAGAGATCCCGACGATACTCATGCAGAACTGGAACCGCAACGACAACCTGCACGTCTTCTTGAGCCATCGTTACAACATCGGTTTCTACCGTCAGGTGCCGATGACCGAGGAGGAAATCAAGGCCCGCGAGTTTGCTAAGGCAGCTCAGCAGGAGAAGGAAGAACGGGAGCAGAAGAAAGAAGGCAAGGATGCCCCTCAGGGTCGTGTGGCCGATGCACCGAAAGGCCGTCCGGAAGGAGCTGCCATCGCCGGTATGGAACCTCCTAAGGAGAATACCGGTGAGGCTGTCGATACTACCCGTATCCAGGTGGACAGTCAGGAGATTGCCGACAGTCTGAACCGTCTGCAAGCCATCCAGGACTCCATCGACGCCACGATGAAGAAGGAGTATGTGCCTGTGACCAGTATCATCCATACACTGGAACTGCACAACTATAAGCGCATCTATCAGGCCTATTTTTCACCTCAAGAGTATTACTTCAAGCGCAATTACACCACCTTGGGTGGCGACAGCATTGAGGATATCACCAAGCATTTCCAGGTGAAGAACACCCTGGGACTGGCATTGCTCGAGGGCTTTAATAAATATATGAAGGCCGGACTGAAAGCCTTTGTCACCCACGAGTATCGTCGTTATGATATGCCCGACACCCTCGGCACCTCCGTCTTCCAGCAGCGATGGACAGAGCATAACGTCAGCGTGGGCGGACAGATCAACAAGACCGAGGGCAAGACCCTGCATTTCAACCTTACGGGCGAGTTCTGGATGGCTGGCGAGGATGCCGGACAGCTGAAGCTCGACTTCAATACCGACCTGAACTTCAAGTTCCTGAAGGACAGCATCCGTATAGCTGCCAAGGCATTCTTCCATCGCACGAACCCCTCGTTCTTCTATCGCCGTTACCACTCACAACACCTGTGGTGGGACCGTCAGAACGACTTCAAGCAGGAGATGCGCACCAGGATAGAGGGCAACCTGTCGTACTCGCTGACAAACACCCGTCTGCGTCTGGCCATCGAGGAAGTACAGAACTACACCTACTTCGGGATGAGTTACGACCATACCTATGAAAATCTCAACCCCGACTCTCCCGACGGTCGTAAGAACATGACGGCCGATGTCTATCAGGAAGGCGGTAATATCAACCTGATCACAGCCCAGTTGTTCCAGAACTTCCGACTCGGCCCGCTGAACTGGGAGAATATCATCACCTATCAGAACTCCAGCAACAAAGAGGTATTGCCGTTGCCCGCGCTGAATATCTTCTCGAACCTCTATCTAAAGTTCAAGATTGCACGCGTGCTCAATGTGGAACTGGGTGGCAACGTGACCTACTACACTAAGTACGAAGCACCCGATTTCTGTCCGATGATCAACCAGTTTGCCATTCAGAAGAATGAAGCAAACCGTGTGGAGTTAGGAGAATTCCCATTCGTGGATGTCTACGCCAACCTGAAGTTGAAGGGCGTGCGTTTCTTCGTTATCATGAGCAATGTGCTCTACAGTTCAGCCAACAGGAAATACTTCACCACACCACATTACCCGATGAATGGTCAGGTATTGCACATGGGTGTCTCCTGGCCTTTCTTTAACTAGGGACTCCTAGACCAAGAGCAAGCCCGCTGCCACGCAGACTCCGTAAATAAAGATATTGCACGCTGTATCTCCCAAACAGATATTCAGCGCCTTTCCTTTATCTATCCGCTTGATCTTCAGATAAGTATACACATGGAAGACCAGATAGACAAAAGGCAGGAAGAATGCCAGCGGATGACCGTTCATCAGGAAGGTGAAGCCCAGGATCATGGCCCCGATACCAACGCCCAGATAGCACTGTAATGCGCCCTTGGCACCGATGCGCACTACGAGTGTGTTCTTACCCGCCTCACGGTCGGTATCACGGTCACGGAAATTATTCACCAGCAGCAAGGCGTCGATCACCAGGCCACAGGCTACTGAGGCAAGGAACACCTCCCAAGTCACAACGTGCAGCTGCACATAATAGGTGATACACACGGGCACGATGCCGAAGAACACCAACACCAGTACATCGCCCAGTCCCATATACGACAGATGGGTGGTATAGAGGAAACAGAACACTATGCAGACCAGACCGATCAGTATCATCTCCAGCCCTCCCCAAAATACCAAGGGTAAACCGATAAGACAAGCCAGACAGGTAGTGGCGGCAATGGCCTTCTTCATGGAGTCGAGTTTCACCCAACCCATTGCACAAGCGCGACGAGGTCCCAAGCGGGTCTCGATATCGTCGGTACCGTTGGCAAAGTCGAAGAAGTCATTGATGAAGTTGGCGTCTATCTGCATCACGAAGGCAAAGAGCAGACACAACACAGCAGCCAGCCAGCTGAACACATCGTCACCATATGTCTTGGCATCGACATAGGCCAACGACACACCAATCATCACGGGTACGGCAGCGCCCGACAACGTCTTCGGACGAGCAGCCAGGAGCCAAGCCTTCATGGAATTGGTCTCAATTCTCTTCTCTTCCAACATAATTTCTACTATTTTCGTGCAAAAATACAAAAAAAATATGAATTATGAATTATGAATTGTGAATTATTTCGTATATTTGCATCAAAATACAGACTTATCTATGATTACCAATAGCCCAAGCCTCGATCTGGTGGAGTTCGTCGAGACCCAGATTCTTCCCCAGTATACCAATTTCGACCGTGCCCACAATCTGGAGCATGTCACCCGTGTGATACGCCGTTCACTTGAGATGGTCAGAATCACAGGCGCTGATATCAACATGGCCTATGTCATCGCAGCCTATCACGATTTAGGCATGTCGGGGCCACGCGCCATTCACCACCTGACGGGCGGTAAGATACTCGCCAGCGATGCCAGACTGAAGAAATGGTTTTCAAAGGAACAGATCAAGATTATGAAAGAGGCGGTGGAGGATCATCGCGCCTCAGCCAGTCATGCGCCCCGAAGCCTCTATGGCAAGATTGTGGCAGAGGCCGATAGGGACATCAGCGTCGACATTGTCATTCGTCGCACCATCCAATATGGTCTGGGCAACTATCCTCAACTAGACAAAGAAGGACACTGGAAACGCTTCAAACAGCATCTGGACGAGAAATACTCCATCAATGGCTACATCCGCCTATGGCTTCCCCACTCGCCCAATGAGCGTAGTCTCAACGAACTGCGCCAGCTCATTGCCGACCCTCAGAAGCTCCGCGAGACCTTCGAGACGATCTTCGCTGAAGAGACTACCAAAGAAGCGACCGAAGAGACTACCTGAGATACATCCAATAGATATATCCTATCACTGCTGCCAATACGATCAGTACAATCGAACGGATGAGGCAGCTGGCTACTTTCTTGATAATCAGGAAAGCAACGATGACTGCAACTAAAAGAAAAATGTAATATCCAATACTATTCTCCATAATCAGAACATTTTTTTAAAGGCCGTTGGTAAAGGGGTCTCAAACTCCATAGGCTCACCCGTCACAGGATGATGGAAACACAGCAGCCAGGCATGCAGGCAAAGACGATGCAGCGGGTCGTCACCATTGCCGTATTTCGGATCGCCACAGACAGGATGTCCCATATCGGCAGAATGGACGCGGATCTGATTCTTACGACCCGTCTCCAACTTGAACTCCACCAAGGAATGATCAGCCGTACGGGCCAGTACATGGTAATGGGTGATGGCATACTTACCACCATTATCGACAGGCGACGAGTAGGTAACATAAGCCTTGTTGTCCTTCAGCCAGTTCTCTATCGTACCGTCGTCTTCTGCAATCTCTCCTGAGCAGACGGCCACATAGCGACGGTCGTAGACGATCTCGTGCCAATTATGCTCCAGGATCTGTTCCGTCTCCATATCCTTGGCGTAGACCATCAGTCCGCTGGTGTCGCGGTCGAGACGATGGACTACATGTGACGTGCACTTCTGGCGCGACTTCTTGAAGTAGTCGTCGAGCACGCTCTTCACATTCAAAGTTGAGTGGCCGCCAGCCATCGAGAGAATACCTTCGGCCTTCTCAACGACAATCAGCCAACGGTCTTCATAAACGATCTTCACCCAACGGTTCTTAAAGCCCTGCTGGTTGCGCTTGGTCTTGCTCACGGCAATCTTCATGCCCTTCTCCAAAGGGAAGTCGAACTGCGATACCGTCTTACCGTCGACCTTGATGCCCCGCCCTTGCAGCGTGGCCTTGATCTTCGACTTCGACTGCGGCACATTCGCCAACAGCCATTCGAGCAACGGCATCGGCTCAGAGACGACGAAATGGTCGTACTCTCCCTCACGGTTATATCCTGCATTGTATCTCATATCTGCTGATTTTGGGTGCAAAGTTACGTATTTTTATTGAACATTGACCATTGAAAATGGAAAATTATGCAGGCTGCATCAAATTTTTCACTGTTCACTGTTCACTATTCACTATTTTTTCGTACCTTTGCACCCTCATTCAGTAGTGTATATATATAATAAGGTATAAGGAAGAGATGATTACAGTCACAAATCTGGCTATCCAATTCGGAAAGAAGGTTCTCTATAAGGACGTGAACCTGAAGTTTACAAGTGGAAATATCTATGGCATCATCGGTGCCAACGGTGCAGGAAAGTCTACCTTGCTGCGCGCCATCAGTGGCGAACTGGAGCCGAACAAAGGATCAGTGGAGATGTTGCCTGGCGAGCGAATGAGCGTGCTGGAGCAGGATCACTTCAAATACGACGCCTTCACGGTGATGGACACCGTGCTGATGGGTCACAAGCCCATGTGGGACAACATGAAGGAGCGCGAAGCCCTCTACAGCAAACCTGAGATGACAGAAGAAGACGGTGTGAAAGCCGCTGAACTGGAGATGGCCTTTGCCGAGATGAACGGCTATGAGGCCGAAAGCGAAGCTGCACAGCTGTTGCAGAATCTGGGTGTAGCCGAGGGACAGCACTATAAGCAGATGTCGGACATCTCGAACAACGAGAAGGTGCGTGTGATGCTGGCCAAGGCACTATTCGGACATCCCGACAACCTGTTGCTCGACGAGCCCACCAATGACCTCGACCTCGACACTGTGCAGTGGTTGGAAGAGTATCTCTCGAACTTGGAGCAGTGTGTGCTCGTCGTCTCACACGACCGTCACTTCCTCGATGCCGTCTCGACACAGACCGTCGACATCGACTTCGGCAAGGTGACACTCTTCTCCGGTAACTACTCGTTCTGGTATGAGAGTTCGCAGTTGGCGCTGCGTCAGGCCCAGAACCAGAAGATGAAGGCCGAGGAGAAACGTAAGCAGTTGGAAGAGTTCATCCGCAGATTCTCTGCCAATGTGGCAAAGTCGAAACAGACGACCTCACGCAAGAAGATGCTGGAGAAACTCAATGTGGAGGAGATCACCCCCTCAACCCGTAAGTATCCGGGCATTATCTTCTCGATGGAGCGCGAGCCTGGCACACAGATTCTCGAGGTTGAGGGTCTGAAGGCCGTAGATCAGGATGGCACTGTGCTCTTCGACAATGTAAACTTCACCATCGAGAAAGGTCAGAAGACCGTCTTCCTGAGCCACAATCCGAAGGCGATGACGGCTCTTTTCGAGATTATCAATGGCAACCGCGAGGCTGATGCCGGCACCTATAAGTGGGGTGTCACCATCACCACAGCCTATCTCCCACTCGATAACACATCGTTCTTCCAGAGCGAGATGAACCTCGTAGACTGGCTCTCGCAATGGGGCCCGGGCAATGAGGTGACGATGAAGTCGTATCTGGGACGCATGCTCTTCAAGGACGAGGATATCCAGAAGAAGGTATGCGTGCTCTCCGGAGGTGAGAAGATGCGCTGCATGATTGCCAGGATGCAATTGAAGAATGCCAACTGTCTGATTCTCGACACCCCCACCAACCACCTCGACCTCGAGAGTATCCAGGCCTTCAACAACAACCTGATACAGTTTAAGGGCAATATCATCTTCGCTTCGCACGACCATGAGTTTATTAATACGGTAGCTGACCGCATTATCGAACTGACCCCCAAAGGCACCATCGACAAGCTGATGACCTACGATGACTATATCTATGATGAGACTATCAAGGAGCAAAAGGCCAAGATGTACGCCTGAAAAGTAAATAGTGGCACAGAATTTGCTTGTAGATCTATAAAGATTTAAACAACAGCAATTATGACAGAAAAAGATATTAATATTGAAGACGAGGAGACTCTGAACGAGACTCCCGCAGAAGAGACTGACAATCAGGCAGAAGAATCAGAAAAGACAGAAGACTCCGAGAACTCCGAGGATGCTGAGGAGAAAGATCCCTTAGAGGCTGCTCTGGCAGAGAATGCCGAGCTGAAAGACAAGTGGCTCCGCTCTGTAGCAGAGTTTGAGAACTATCGGAAGCGCACCCTGAAGGAACGTGCAGAGCTGATCCTGAACGGAGGCGAGAAGTTTATCACAGCCATCCTGCCCGTGCTCGACGACATGGAACGCGCCATCGCGAATGGTGCCAAGACTGAAGACCCTGCTGTACTCCGTGAGGGTATGGAGCTGATTTATCAGAAATTCATGAAGACCCTCGAAGCTCAGGGCGTAAGCAAGATCGAGACGACAGATGCCTACTTCGATACCGACGTACATGAGGCAGTGGCTATGGTACCAGGTATGGGTGACGACAAGAAGGGTAAGGTGATCGACTGTCTGCAACAAGGCTATAAACTAAACGACAAAGTAATCCGCCACGCAAAAGTGGCAGTAGGACAATAACAACACATGGCACAAAAAAGAGACTATTATGAGGTGCTTGGGGTCGAGAAGACCGCCTCGGAGGACGAGATAAAGAAAGCCTATCGAAAGATAGCCATCAAGTACCACCCCGACCGTAATCCCGGCGACAAGGAAGCTGAGGAGAAATTCAAGGAGGCCGCAGAGGCCTATAATGTGCTGCACGACCCGAAGACGCGTCAGCAGTACGACCAGTTCGGTTTTAACGGTCCGGGTATGGGCGGCTTCGACTTCAGTAGCTTCGGTGGTGCCTCGATGAACATGGACGATATCTTCTCGATGTTCGGCGACATCTTCGGAGGTCACGGCTTTGGCGGTTTCGGAGGTCAGCGCCGTCCACAACAGCATCGTGGCAGTGACCTGCGTCTGAAAGTAAGACTGACGCTGGAAGAGATCAACAAGGGTGTCACCAAGAAATTCAAGGTTCGCAAGGATATCAGCTGCCCTCATTGCAATGGTTCTGGTGCAGAGGCCGGCAGCGGCAAAGAACAGTGTGCCACCTGTCATGGTAGCGGTGTCATCACCCACACCACACAGAGCATCTTCGGTATGATGCAGCAGCAAAGTGTCTGCCCCAACTGTCACGGAGAAGGCCAAGTCATCAAGAACAAGTGTAAGCACTGCGGTGGTACTGGTGTCGAGAAAGGCGAGGAAGTGGTGGAGATCAACATCCCTGCAGGTGTGGCTGAAGGTATGGTCGTCAATGTTCCCGGCAAGGGTAATGCAGGTAAGCACAACGGTATTGCCGGAGATATACAAGTGTTCATAGAAGAAGCAGAGAACGACACCTTCATCCGCGACGGCAATGATCTGATCTACAACCTGCTGCTCGACTTCCCCACAGCAGCCCTGGGTGGTGAGGTGGAAGTACCAACCATTGACGGTACGAAGCTGAAGGTGAAACTGGAGAACGGCACACAACCCGGTAAGACTCTCCGTCTGCGCGGCAAGGGACTGCCTGCCGTACAAGGCTACGGTTCTGGTAAGGGCGACCTCGTGGTAAACATCAGTGTCTATATCCCCAAGACCCTCAGCCGTGAGGAGAAGGAACTGGTGGAGCAATTCAAGGACTCTGACAATTTCAAGGGCGACAAGCAGACAAGGGACTCTATCTTCCAGCGCTTCAAGAACTATTTCAATTAAATAACAACAGAAAGTTGAAATGACCTATAAAGAGACCTGCAACTATCTGTTCACGCAGACACCGATGTTTGAGAAGCAAGGTGTCAGCGGCTACAAGGAAGGCCTGGAGAATACGCTCGCACTCGACGAGTATCTCGGTCATCCGCACAGGAGTTTCCGCAGTATCCACATCGCGGGTACCAATGGAAAAGGATCCTGTGCGCACACTTTAGCAGCCGTTCTGCAGCAGTGTGGCTACAAGGTAGGTCTCTATACCTCTCCTCATCTGGTGGACTTCCGCGAACGCATCCGCATCAACGGACAGCCTATCCCCGAGAACTATGTCATAGACTTCGTAGAAAAGAAGAAGGAATTCTTCGAGCCTCTGAATCCCACATTCTTTGAATTGACGACGGCAATGGCCTTCACCTATTTCAAGGACATGCAGATTGACATCGCCGTCATCGAAGTTGGCCTTGGTGGCAGACTCGACTGTACGAACATCATCACCCCTATCCTATCGGTCATTACGAACATCGGCCTGGACCATACACAACTGCTGGGCAACTCCCTTGAACAGATAGCGATGGAAAAGGCTGGTATCATAAAACGAGGTGTACCTGTGGTGATCGGTGAGGCGCTGCCGGAAACGCGTCCTATCTTCGAGGCCATCGCTGAAGAGAACGATGCTCCTATTATCTTCGCAGAAGACCAGCCTGAAGTGCTGCATGCAGAACTGCAATACTCGGAGATGATCTACGATACCCGCAGTTATGGCAAGATTACCGGTGGACTCTGCGGACAATATCAGAAGAAGAATACCAACACTATCCTCTGGGCCATCAGAAAGTTGGAGGACCTTGGTTATCTGTACCGCTTCACCGACGATTCTAAGTCACCCGCAAAAGGGCATGAGATCAAGATCGGTTTCAAGAATGTATGCGAAAGTACGGGACTGAAGGGACGCTGGCAGGTCATCAGGAATTCGCCCACCGTCGTGTGCGACACTGGCCACAACACTGCAGGATGGGACTATCTGAGCAAGCAGCTCGACGAGGTGAAATGTGATAAGATGTATATTGTGTTCGGTGTGGTTGAGGATAAGGATGTCGACGGTATCATGGCCTTGCTGCCCAAGCATGCTGAATATTTCTTCACCAAGGCCAACAACAAACGTGCTGTTTCAGAACATGTGCTCCATATGATGGGCCAGCAGATAGGACTGACAGGCGACACCTACTCCAGTGTTGCAGAAGCCTACGCGGCTGCTATTTCCAAGGCAAGAACAAACGATTTTGTGTTTATTGGAGGTAGCAGTTATGTGGTTGCAGACTTCCTGAAAAACTGCGTTTAGCTTTTTTTAATACATCCACAACATTTTTTTCGTCGTTTCCTTTGCCCAATTGGAATTTTTTCTGTTACTTTGCAAAAAATAGTTTGTAACTAAAAACATTTCAATTATGGCAACAACAGAAAATGCGAATTTGTGTGGTCTGAAGAGAGAAAACTTCCAGACCACTATCAACGGTAAAAAAACCGATTTGTACATTCTTAGGAATCGTAAAGGTTATGAAGTGGCAATCTCCAACTATGGCGGTGCCATTTGTGCTATTATGGTACCTGACAAGGATGGTAAAGTAGCTAATGTCATTCAGGGTCATGACAGCATCCAGCAGCTCATGAGCGGCAACGAGCCTTACCTCTCGACACTGATCGGACGTTGGGGTAACCGTATCTGCAAGGGACAGTTCACGCTCAACGGCAAGGACTACCAGCTTGCACTCAACGACGGTCCCAACCACCTTCATGGCGGAGCTGTAGGCTTCAACGCAAAGGTCTGGGATGCCCGTCAGATGGGTCCCCGTGCACTGGCTCTCCACCGAATCTCTTCATACGGTGAGGAAGGTTACACAGGCGAGTTGGACATCACTGTAGAGTTCACCTTCACCGATCTTAATGAACTGGTTATCGAGTATCTGGCTACCACCAACAAGAAGACCATCGTGAACCTGACGCATCACGCCTTCTTCAGCCTGACTGGTACTGCCGATCCTACACCCACGATCGAGGATCAGATCTGTGAAATCAATGCCGATTTCTATCTGCCCACCGACAACACCGCTATTCCTACCGGTGAGATTCTGAAGGTAGAGGGAACACCATTTGACTTCCGTAAGCCCAAGACTTTCGGTCAGGAGATTGATGCTGATAATGAGCAGATTATCTTCGGTCACGGTTATGACCACAACTACGTGCTGAACAAGCGCGAGGAAGGTGAGCTGAGCTTCGCAGCCAGAATTACCGAGCCTAAGAGCGGTCGTACGCTGGAGTGCTACACCACCGAGCCCGGTATGCAGCTCTACACAGCAAACTTCGCTACTGGCTACAAGGGTGCCAACGGTTGCACGTTCCCACGTCGCTCGGCTGTTTGTCTGGAGACCCAGCACTTCCCCGATACACCTAACCGTCCTTATTTCCCCAGCGTGGTACTGAGACCCGGTGAGCGCTACAAGCAGAAGACGATTTATCGTTTCGGTATCGCAGAATAAAAGAAATCATTACCAACACTAGTTTATTTTATTATGAGTAATCAGAAACAGAATGGAAGTGTCATTGCCATTGTGACGATGTTCTTCCTATATGCCATGATTTCGTTTGTCACGAATCTTGGTGCACCCATTGGAGTCATCTGGAAGAATCAGCCTGAGATTGGCGGTTCCAATGTGCTCGGTATCATGGGTAACTTCATGAATTTCTTCGCCTACCTGTTCATGGGCATTCCTGCAGGAAAGATGTTGACAAAGGTGGGTTATAAGAAAACTGCTCTTATAGGTATCGCAGTAGGCTTCTTCGGTGTGCTCATACAGTATCTGTCAGGCTTCTCCGGAGGTATTCCCGGTTTCTGCATCTATCTGTTGGGCGCCTTCATTTCAGGATTCTCTGTATGTATCCTGAATACGGTGGTGAACCCCATGCTGAACCTGCTCGGCGGTGGTGGAAATCGTGGTAACCAGCTGAATATGATCGGTGGTACATTGAACTCACTCTCTGGCACGATGACCCCGTTGCTCGTTGGAGCACTGATTGGCACAGTGACGGCTTCTACACAAATGGCCGACGTCAATCTGGTGATGTACATCGCTATGACCGTCTTCGCCTGCGCCTTCTTCATTCTCTGCTTCATCCCCATTCAGGATCCAGAAATGGGTAAGGTCACAGCTGATACAGTTTTCGAACATTCTCCCTGGTCGTTCCGCCATTGTCTTCTGGGTGTGATTGCCATCTTCGTTTATGTAGGTGTTGAGGTGGGTATCCCTGGTGGAATGAACTTCTACCTCTCTGACACTACAGCCAACGGTGCTTGGGTGAATCCTGAAGCCGTACTCAATGCAGCAACCATCGGAGGAGCCGTAGCAGCGATGTATTGGCTCCTGATGCTCGTAGGACGTCTCGTTTCGAGCACCATCGCAGGCAAGATATCATCTCGGCAGATGATGCTCGCTACTACAACTGTAGGTATGATACTCATCATTGCTGCCATCCTGACACCGAAGAGTGTAACGGTAACCATGCCTCTGGTCAAGATTCTGGAAGGATCTATTGAGATGACGACTGTTCCGATGAGCGCCTTGTTGTTAGTGCTCTGCGGCCTCTGCACCTCGGTGATGTGGCCATCCATCTTTAACCTCGCTACCGAGGGTCTTGGCAAGTACACTGCTCAGGCTTCCGGCATCTTCATGATGATGGTGGTTGGCGGTGGTGTTCTGCCCGTGGTACAGAATTTCTTTGCCGACTTCATGGGATATATGCCCAGCTATTTCGTCTATCTGCTGGCAATGGCCTACATGTTCTACTATGCCCTCATCGGCTGCAAGAATGTCAACACCGACATCCCCGTATAAATTGTCAAATTGTAATTCTATAAATTGTAAATTCGTATGATGGATATTGAATTTGTAAGAAGTCGTTTCATCAAGCACTTCGATGGAAAGACGGGTAATGTATATACCTCTCCTGGCCGTATCAACCTCATTGGTGAGCACACCGACTATAACGGTGGTTTCGTATTCCCTGGTGCCGTCGACAAGGGCATCATGGCAGAGATGCGTGCCAATGGCACAGAAGACACTGTGATGGCCTACGCTATTGACCTGAAGGATCGTGTCGACTTCAAGCTGAGCGACCCCAATGGCCCACGCGCCAGCTGGGCTCGTTATATATATGGTATCTCACTGGAGATGAAGAAATTAGGCGTACCTGTTAAAGGATTTAATATCGCTTTCGCAGGTGATGTGCCCCTTGGCGCTGGTATGTCTTCTTCTGCTGCTATGGAAAGCTGCTTCGCCTTCGGTCTGAATGATATTTTCGGTGATAATAAGGTGTCGCAGTGGGATATGGCTTTAGCAGGTCAGGCTACAGAACATAACTATTGTGGTGTGAACTGTGGTATCATGGACCAGTTTGCCTCCGTCTTCGGAAAGGCAGGCTGTCTGATGCGCCTCGACTGTCGCAGCCGGGAGTTCGAGTACTTCCCCTTCAAGCCCGATGGCTATCGCCTCGTGCTGCTCGATTCTGTCGTGAAGCATCAGTTAGCTGGTTCCCCTTACAACGACCGTCGTAACTCCTGCGAGAATGTGGTGAAGCACATTCAGGCCAAGCATCCGGAGGGTAAGTATGAAACCCTGCGCGACTGTACTTGGGAGCAGTTGGAAGAAGTGAAGGAAGAGGTAGGCGCTGAGGACTACAAGCGCGCTAAGTTCGTACTCGGTGAGAAAGACCGTGTGCTGGGTGTCTGCGAGGCCCTCAATGAAGGCGACTACGAGAAGGTAGGCGAACTGATGTACAAGACCCACGAAGGTTTGTCGAAGGATTATGAGGTATCCTGCGAGGAACTCGACTTCCTGAACGATGTGGCTAAGGAAAATGGTGTCACCGGTTCCCGTATCATGGGTGGCGGCTTTGGCGGCTGTACCATCAACCTCGTTCGCAACGACCTCTACAAGAAGTTCATTGAGGACGCCAAGAAGAAGTTCAACGAGAAGTATGGTCATGAGCCGAAAGTTTATGATGTAGTCATCAGCGATGGCTCTCGCAAACTCTGCTAAAAGACACTTGTAAACACACAAATTGTGTTTATAAAGGTTAAATATGGGCGGTAAGGTGTACGATTTACACTTTACCGTCTATTTTTATGTCCTTTTTCATTGTCATTTCAGAAATAAGTTGTAAATTTACACCCAAAATCAACATTGATTATAAACAACTTAAAACTTAGTAACAATGAAAGTACTGAAAAGTAGCATTCTGAGTCTCAGCGCAGCAGCGCTGATGCTCGCAGCATGTGCAGGCGGCCAGCAGGCACCTGTGTTAACGGTTTCGGGTCTCGACCCTGCCAAGTTCGACACCACCCTTCAGGACAAGCCCGTGAAGCTCTACACCCTGAAGAATGCCAACGGCATGGAGGTGTGCATCACCAATTATGGTGGACGCGTAGTATCGCTCGTCGTTCCTGACAAGGATGGCAATCCCACTGACGTTGTTCTCGGTTTCGACAACATCGCCCAGTACGCCGATACCCTCAACTCCCCCACCGACTACGGATCCAGCGTTGGTCGCTATGCCAACCGTATCAAGAACGGTAAGTTCACCCTCGACGGTGTAGAGTATCAGCTGAAGCAGAACGACGGTCCTAACTGCCTGCATGGTGGTGGCACCACAGGTTGGATGAACCAGGTTTATGATGCTGAGCAGATCGGTGACTCCGTGTTGAAGCTGACCATCGTAGCAGCTGACGGTGAGAACGGTTTCCCCGGCAAGGTGATGGCCGTGACCACCTATACGGTAACGTCTGACAACATCCTCGATATCACTTGGGAGGCAGAGACCGACAAGCCGACGATCATCAATCAGACCAACCACAACTATTACAATCTGAGTGGTGATTTCACACAGCCCGGCTATGATATGGTGCTCTATGTCAATGCCGACAACTTCACTCCCAGCGACACGCTCTACATCCCCACAGGCGAAATCAAGTCTGTTGAGGGTACCCCGATGGACTTCCGTACAGCTCATGCAATCGGCGACAGCATCAAGTCTAGCTTCGACCAGATCCAGAATGCCGGTGGCTACGACCACAACTGGTGTCTGAACACCTATAAAGACGGTCAGGGTGATGATACTCAGGTCTGCGCCAGCCTCTACAGCCCCAAGACGGGCATCTTCATGGAGATGTTCACCAACGAGCCTGGCGTACAGGTCTATAGCGGTAACTTCCAGGGTGTTGGCAACGAGCTGAACATCCAGCACAAGCATGGTCCATATCCGCAGCACGTCAGCGTATGCTTAGAGAGCCAGAAGTACCCTGATTCTCCCAATAAGGCCAATTGGGTACAGCCCGTTTTGAAGCCCGGCGAGAAGTACTTCAGCCACGCTGCCTACAAGTTCTCAGTAAAGTAAAAAGGTAAAAACGTAAAAAGGTAAAAATAAACACTATGAATTGGAATTCAAACGAATTTTTGTGGCTTGACTGGACCGTCCTGGCTGTCGGTGTGCTGGCCATCGTATGGGCGATCTATCGCGCCATCAAGAAAGACAAGGAAAAGATGAAAGGTGCTGACTCTCAGGACTATCTGTTCGGTAAGGGTGAGCCCTGGTACGTGATCGGTGCAGCAATCTTTGCTGCCAATATCGGCTCTGAGCACCTCGTAGGTCTCGCTGGTACTGGTGCCAAGGACGGTGTAGGTATGGCCCACTGGGAGATGCAGGGTTGGATGATCCTGATTCTCGGCTGGTTGTTTGTACCTTTCTATCAGTTGCTCAACAACAAAATGGGCAAGATCATCACCATGCCCGACTTCCTGAAGTTCCGTTACACCCAGCGCACAGGCTCTTGGCTGTCTATCATCACCCTGATAGCTTACGTGCTGACAAAGGTTTCCGTGACTGCTTTCACAGGTGGTATCTTCTTCGAGTATCTGCTTGGTCTGCCATTCTGGTATGGTGCCATCGGTCTGATTGCCATCACTGCTGTCTTCACCGTCTTCGGAGGTATGAAGGGCGTGATGACGCTGTCAGCCATCCAGACACCTATTCTTATTATAGGTTCGTTCCTCGTACTGTTCCTCGGACTGAACATGCTGGGCGACGGCAGCATCTCTGCCGGATGGGGTGAGATGATCAGAGTCTGTAAAGCAGCCCATGATGGTTTCGGAACCACCCACATGTTCCACCCGGATCAGGCCGACCCGATGTATCCGCAGTTCCCTGGCTATGTGGTGTTCTTCGGTGCTTCCATCATCGGTTTCTGGTACTGGTGTACTGACCAGCACATCGTTCAGCGTGTACTCGGACAGACCAAGGGCGAGGACAACACGGAGGTGATGAAGCGTGCCCGTCGTGGTACCATCTGCGCTGGTTACTTCAAGCTCCTGCCCGTGTTCATGTTCCTCATTCCAGGTATGGTGGCTTATGCACTGTCGCTCAAGACAGGTAGCGGCATCGTGATGGACATCACCAACACCCACGATACCGACGGTGCCTTCGCCATGATGGTGAAGAACATCCTGCCTGCAGGTATCAAGGGTATTGTCACCATTGGTTTCATCTGCGCACTCGTTGCTTCTCTGGCTGCCTTCTTCAACAGCTGTGCTACCCTCTTCACTGAAGACTTCTACAAGCCGATGAAGAAGGGTATGAGTGAGGCTCACTACGTCTTTGTAGGCCGTACTGCTACTGTTGTGGTGGTGATCCTGGGTCTGCTCTGGATGCCGGTCATGATGTCTATGGGTAACCTCTACAGCTATCTGCAGGATATCCAGTCGCTGATTGCGCCTGCTATGGTGGCTGTGTTCACACTCGGTATTTTCTCTAAGAAAATCACGCCTAAGGCAGGTGAATGGGGTCTTATCGGTGGTTTCCTCATCGGTATGGTACGTCTGCTCACCAACGTGCTCACCGATTCTGGTAAGGCCGTGATGGATGGTGCCTTCTGGGATGCCACCGCATGGTTCTGGCAGACCAACTGGCTCATCTTCGAGTGCTGGCTGCTTGTCTTCATCGTGCTGATGATGATTGTAGTTTCGTTCTTCACACCTGCTCCCTCTCAGGCTCAGGTGGAGGCTATCACCTTCACTGGCGACTACCGCAAGCAGATCCGTGAGAGCTGGGGCGTATGGGATGTTGTGGCCACCCTCGGTGTCATCATCTGCTGCGCTTGCTTCTATGCATACTTCTGGTAAACCGCTCGAGAGAATATGACCTCCTTCTATAGTGAACATTCCAAAGTCTGGCTGTCTGTCGACTGCATCATCTTCGGTTTCGATGAAGGGAAGCTGAAGATTCTGATTGGCCGTCGTAAGATGGATCCGGGTCGTGGCGAATGGAGCCTCTACGGAGGCTTCGTTGCCAACGACGAGAGTGTCGACGATGCCGCCAACCGTGTGCTCTACGACCTCACCGGACTTCGAAACCTCTATATGCGGCAAGTGGGTGCTTTCGGAAATGTAGACCGCGACCCCGGTGAACGTGTCGTTTCCATCGCCTATTATGCGCTGATCAATGTCAAGGACTACGATGACCATCTTCGCAAGGAGCACGGTGTGGAATGGGTCAGCTTCGACGAGCTTCCCCAGCTTTATTCCGACCACAACAAGATGGTCCTCAAGGCCCGCAAGCTAATGAAACAGAAGATTGCCAGCGAGCCCGTGGGGTTCCGTCTGCTGCCCAGTCTCTTCACGCTCACGCAGCTTCAGCGCCTCTATGAGGCCGTCAATGGCGAGCCTATGGACAAGCGCAACTTCCGCAAACGTATCAAGGATATGGACTTTATCGAGAAGACCGAATTAATTGATAAAACGGGATCCAAACGTGGGGCGTTCCTCTACCGTTTCAACAAGAGGGCCTACAAAGAGGATCAGATTTTTAAACTATAATAGAATATGTTAGAAGAATTAAAAGAAAAAGTATTCCAGGCCAACCTCGACCTCGTGAAGCACAACCTCGTGATCTTCACGTGGGGCAATGTGTCTGGTATAGACCGTGAAAACGGACTCGTGGTCATCAAGCCTTCAGGTGTCGACTACGACGTGATGAAAGCCTCTGATATGGTGGTAGTAGACCTCCAGACAGGCGAGGTCGTCGATGGCGAACTGAACCCCTCCAGCGACACTCCCACCCATCTGGTGCTCTATCGCGAGTTCCCTGAGCTGGGCGGCATTGTCCACACCCACAGCACCTATGCCACTGCATGGGCACAGGCCGGTAAGGACATCCCCAACATCGGTACCACTCATGCCGACTACTTCCACGACTGCATCCCCTGCACCGACAGTATGGTGGAGGCTCAGATGCCCGAGTACGAGAAGGAGACAGGTGTGGTGATTGTCGATCGTTTCCGTCGTGACAACATCAACCCTGTACACACGCCGGCTGTACTGGTCAAGAACCACGGTCCTTTCTCCTGGGGTAAGGATCCTGCCCAGGCTGTTTATCATGCTGTCGTAGCTGAACAGGTGGCCAAAATGGCATTTATCGCTTACTCCGTCAATCCGGACCTGACGATGAATCCGCTCCTCATCGAGAAGCACTTTTCCCGCAAGCACGGCCCCAATGCCTACTACGGACAAAAGAAAAAATAATTATTAACGATAAAAACAATTACAACAATGAAAGCATTTGAAAATTATGAGATTTGGTGGGTAACCGGTGCACAACTCCTGTACGGAGGTGACGCTGTGGTTGCAGTTGACGGACATTCTAAGGAGATGGTCGAGGGCCTGAACGCCAGCGGCAATATCCCTGTGAAGATTGTATATAAGGGCACAGCCAATAGCTCGAAGGAAGTAGAGCAGATCATGTTGGCTGCCAACAACGATGAGAAGTGTGTAGGTATCATCACCTGGATGCACACCTTCTCACCCGCTAAGATGTGGATCAAGGGTCTGCAGCAGTTGCAGAAGCCCCTTCTCCACTTCCACACCCAGTACAACGCAGAGATCCCCTGGAGCGAGATTGACATGGACTTCATGAACCTGAACCAGAGTGCTCATGGCGACATCGAGTTCGGACACATCTGCACCCGTATGCGCATCGCCCGCAAGGTGGTCTGTGGTTACTGGAAGGACGAGAAGGCCCAGAAACAGATTGCCGTATGGGCTCGCGTAGCTGCTGGTGTGGCTGACGCTCACAACGTACGCTGTCTGATGTTCGGTATGAACATGAACAACGTGGCAGTGACCGATGGCGACCGTGTAGAGTTCGAGCAGCGTCTGGGCTATCACGTTGACTACTACCCCGTCAGCAGCCTCATGGACTATTTCAAGAAGGTCACAGACGCAGAGGCAGATGCCCTCGTCGAGGAATACAAGAAGCTCTACACCATCAAGATTGATGAGAGCGGCGAGCAGGTTTACTGGGAGAAGGTGAAGAACGCCGCCAAGGCTGAGATCGCTTTGCGTCGCGTGCTGAAGGATGAGGGTGCTACAGCCTTCACCACCAACTTCGACGACCTCGGAGATGCAGACATCGATGCTCCTGACTTCTGCGGCTTCGACCAGATTCCGGGCCTCGCTTCACAGCGTCTGATGGAAGAAGGTTATGGTTTCGGTGCTGAGGGTGACTGGAAGACAGCCTGCCTCTATCGCACACTCTGGGTCATCCAGCAGGGCATGCCTACAGGTTGCTCGTTCCTCGAGGATTACACCCTCAATTTCGCTGGCGACCGCTCATCATGTCTGCAGAGCCACATGCTCGAGATCTGTCCGCTCATCGCTTCCGACAAGCCCAAGCTCGAGGTACATTTCCTCGGCATCGGTATCCGCAAGCAGCAGACAGCCCGTCTGGTGTTCACCTCAAAGACGGGTCGTGGCATCAAGGCCACTGTCGTCGACCTCGGCAATCGCTTCCGTCTGATTTCTCAGGAGGTAGAGTGTATCGAGCCGAAGCCCATGCCTAAGCTGCCCGTGGCTTCTGCGCTCTGGATCCCCCAGCCCACCTTTGAGATCGGTGCTGCTGCCTGGATCCTCGCCGGCGGTACTCACCATAGTGCCTTCTCTTACGACATCAACGAAGAGTACTGGGCAGACTTCGCAGAGATGCTCGGCATCGAGTACGTCCGTATCAACAAGCAGACCAACATTGCCGACTTCAAGCAGACCCTCCAGAACAACGAGGTTTACTACATGTTGAACAAAGCACTGAAGTAAGATATGACCGCAAAACAAGTAATAGAAAGTGGTAAGGCCATTCTCGGTATCGAGTTTGGCTCTACCCGCATAAAGGCCGTCCTCATCGACGAGGACAATAAGCCCATCGCACAGGGCTCACACGAGTGGGAGAACCAGTTGGTCGACGGTCTATGGACCTACTCCATCGAAGCCATCTGGTATGGTCTTCAGGACTGCTATGCCGACCTCCGCAAGGATGTCCAGAAGCAGTACGACTGCGAGATCGAGACCCTCGCTGCCATCGGTTTCTCAGCCATGATGCACGGCTATATGGCGTTCAACGAGAAAGAGGAGATCCTCGTGCCCTTCCGCACATGGCGTAACACCAACACCGGTAAGGCCGCCGCTGAGCTCTCCAAACTCTTCAACTACAACATCCCCTTGCGTTGGAGTATCAGCCACCTCTATGAGTGCATCCTCGAGGATAATGAGCACGTCAAGGACATCAAATACCTCACCACCCTCGCTGGTTATGTCCATTGGCAGGTAACAGGTCAGTTCGTCCTCGGTGTAGGCGACGCATCAGGTATGATTCCCGTCGATCCCGCCACGAAGACCTATGACGCCACAATGGTGAAGAAGTTTGATGAACTCGTTGCACCGAAGGGCTATTCCTGGAAGCTTCTCGATATCCTGCCCAAGTCACTCAACGCTGGCGAGAACGCAGGTTTCCTGACACCCGAAGGTGCCAAGAAACTCGATGTCTCCGGACATTTGAAGCCCGGCTGTCCCGTTTGTCCTCCTGAGGGTGACGCTGGCACAGGCATGGTAGCCACCAACGCCGTCAAGCAGCGCACGGGTAACGTCAGCGCAGGCACATCTTCTTTCTCGATGATCGTGCTCGAGAAACCGTTGTCGAAACCTTATGAGATGATTGATATGGTCACCACACCTGATGGATCACTCGTGGCTATGGTACACTGCAACAACTGCACCAGCGACATCAATGCATGGGTTGGCCTCTTCAAGGAATATCAGCAACTGCTCGGTGTTCCTGTAGACATGAACGAACTCTATGGCAAGCTTTTCAACAAGGCCCTCGAAGGCGATACCGACTGCGGAGGTCTGATGGCTTACAACTACGTGTCAGGTGAGCCTGTTACAGGTCTCGCTGAAGGACGTCCCATGTTCGTACGTTCAGCCAACGACAAGTTCAACCTCGCCAATTTCATGCGTGCCCACCTCTATGGTGCCATCGGTGTGCTGAAGATCGGTAACGACATCCTCTTCAAGGACGAGATGATCCGTGTCGATCGTATCACTGGCCACGGTGGTTACTTCAAGACCGCCGGCGTTGGTCAGCGCATGCTCGCAGCTGCCCTCAACAGTCCTATCTCCGTCATGGAGACCGCTGGCGAAGGTGGTGCCTGGGGTATCGCCCTGTTGGCTGGTTACGCTGTGAATAATCCTGATAAGCTGAGTCTCGCAGACTATCTTGAGACAGTCGTCTTCGCAGGCAATACGGGCGTCTCTATCGCTCCCACTGCCGAGGATGTGGCTGGCTTCGAGAAGTATATTGAGAATTACAAGCGTTGTCTGCCCATCGAGCAGGCAGCTGTCGACAATAAGTAAGTGGACACTGATAAAAAAATCCCCCGCTCGGATGTGAACGGGGGATTTTTATTGATTATGCGTTGACCAGCGGGAGTTCCAGCCACTTCACATAACAGAAGTCCTGACGGTGAGGCAGGTTCTTGTTCTTCGGATACATGCGGATGGCACTCTTATACTGACCAGCCTGCTTGGGCGAATGAACCACCTCGAAGGTGTAGTTATTACCCTCGTGGCCCACCATCTTCAGCGGCTCGATAGAGAACACATGATCCTCGCCGTTCTCATCAGTCCAGACATTGACTTTCTCCAATGCAACGGCATCGTCGAGACCCTGCTCGTTGATGACATAGCGCAGTGTGTAGTTCTCACCGGTGAGATGCAGACCAGAAGGGGGTGCCGTAGACTCAGCACTGACCACACTGATGGCATCCCAGCGCTCTGCGACAGTCTCCTTCCACTGGGCAATCTCCTTCGCCAGACGGTTGTCGTTCTTAGAGAGTTCCTTGAAGCGCTTGGCCTCCTTCTCATAGAACTTGGCGTAATAGTCGTCCAACTGACGCTTCATGGTATAGTGAGGAGCAATCGTGGCAATCGAGTTCTTGATGACCTTGATCCACCCCTTCGAGATGCCCTTCTTGTCCTTGTTGTAATACAGGGGCACGATCTCGTTCTCGAGCAGGTTATAGATAGTGGCAGCATCGAGCTGATCCTGATAGCCCTGGTTCTGGTAGGTACGCTTCTCTGTGAGTGCCCAACCGGCACCCTCGCGATAGCCCTCCAGCCACCAACCGTCTTTCACGGAGAGGTTGACGACACCGTTCATCTCGGCCTTCTCACCGGATGTACCAGATGCCTCAAGCGGACGTGTCGGTGTATTCATCCAGATATCCACACCCGAAACCAGACGACGAGCCAGCAGGAAGTCGTAGTCCTCGAGGAAGATCACTTTACCCATGAACTCCGGACGCTGTGAGATCTCGAAGATCTTCTTGATCAGGCCCTGTCCGGCACCATCTGCGGGATGAGCCTTACCAGCGAAGAGGAACACCACTGGACGCTCAGGATTGTTGACGATCTTGCTGAGACGATCGAGGTCGGTGAACAGCAGGTGAGCACGCTTGTAAGTAGCGAAGCGACGGCAGAAACCAATCACCAGTGCATCGGGATTGAACTTGCCCAGCAGGTTGACCACACGTGAGGGATCACCCTGGTTCTTCAGCCAGGTCTCACGGAACTGCTCCTTGATATACTCGAAGAGTTTCTGCTTCAGCGCTGTACGGGTAGCCCAGATTTCCTCATCGGGACAGTTGTAGATGCCATGCCAGATCTCCTCGTTAGACTGGTCGCTCAGGTGCTTCGGATCGAGGTACTTGGAATAGACCTTCAGCCACTCGGCAGCACACCAGGTGGGGAAATGCACGCCATTGGTAACATAGCCCACATGGTTCTCCTCAGGATAATAGCCACTCCAGATGGGGGCGAACATCTTCTGAGAAACCCAGCCGTGAAGCATGGACACGCCATTGACCTCCTGACAGGTGTTGCAGGCGAAGGTAGACATACAGAACTTCTCGCCGTGATCGTCGGGATTGGTGCGTCCCATACCGATAAACTCATCCCAAGAGATACCCAGTTTCTGAGGATAGCCACCCATATACTTGCCGAACAAGCCCTCGTCGAAGTAGTCATGGCCTGCAGGAACAGGTGTATGCACGGTATAGAGGCCAGACGCACGCACCAGCTCAAGGGCCTGATTGAATGTCAGACCATCTTCCTCGATATAGTCGCACAGACGCTGCAGATTGCAGAGGGCTGCATGACCCTCGTTACAATGATAGATATCTTTCTTGATACCCAGCTTCTTCAGCAGCAGCATACCACCGATACCAAGCAGGATCTCCTGCTTCAGACGGTTCTCCCAGTCGCCACCATAAAGGCTGTGGGTAATGGGCTTGTCGAAGTCTGAGTTCATCTCGTTGTCAGTGTCCAGCAGATAGAGCTTCACACGACCGACATTCACACGCCATACATAGGCATGCACCTGATAGTTGGTATAAGGCACATCAATCACGAGAGGTGTGCCATCCTTGTCGAGCTGACGCTCAATAGGCAGAGAACCGAAGTTCTGGGTCTCGTAATTGGCAATCTGCTGTCCGTCGATAGACAGGCTCTGTGTGAAATAACCGAAACGATACAGGAAACCTACAGCGCACATATCCACGTTGGAGTCAGAAGCCTCCTTCACATAGTCACCAGCCAGCATACCCAGACCACCGGAATAGATCTTCAGGGCAGAGTGGATACCATACTCCATACAGAAGTAGGCCACTGACGGACGCTTTGAGTCTGGCTTCACGTCCATATACTTACGGAATGAGTCGTAGACGTTCTTAATGCGCTTCATCAGCGCCTTGTCCTTGATAATCTCTTCCTTGCGCGAATAAGTCAGACGCTCAAGCAGCATCACAGGGTTGTGCTTTACATCATGATAAAGCTGAGGGTCAAGGTCACGGAACAAGTCGCGAGCCTCGTAGTTCCACACCCACCACATGTTGTGGGCAATCTCATCCAAACACTTCAGTTCCTCTGGCAGAGTGGCCTTCACGGTCAGAATCTTCCAAGAGGGAACATTTGTGTAATCTGCTTTAATTTTCATAATCTCTTGATTTATAATTTACTTTTTTACCTTTTTACTTTTTTACCTTCCTCTCTTCCGCTTTGCGGAGGGCGATGTCATAAGCCTCTTCATAGAATTTGATGAACTCACGCCACAGGGCTTTCTTCGACAACTGACTGGCATGCTTGCGGGCCTCGTCCACCTGTTTCTTCGTAAAGGCGGAAAATGCTGCCACCGTATCCTTGATATTGTCAGCCACTTCCGAATAGTTATAATCCGTGCGATGGATCACCTTCACACCATCCTCAATCTCTCCGTACTTACCGAAGACCGTATTAGCCCAAAGGCCGAAGCCTGCCAGGTCAGTGGTGATGCAAGGCACCTTGAAGGCCACAGCCTCCAACGGGGTATAGCCCCATGGCTCGTAATAGGAAGGATAGATGCAGAGATCATTACCCAGCACGATATCGTAGTAGGTCATATTCACGATACCATCCTTACCGTCCAGATAACAGGGCAGGAAGATCACCTTCACCTGCTCATCCTTCCGGTTGTGCATATCGTAGTACTTCATCATGCCCAGAACATTGTCGTGGCTCATGTTGTGGAGCCAGTGTGTCACCTGAGGCACCTCCAGCGGCGTATCGAAGATCGGTGTATTCTGAGTACCCGGAGTATTCTGAATTCTCTGAAGCCTCTCCTGCAAATCCTTGCGTGGTTCGCCCACCCATCCGGGAACCTCGATAAAGGCAACCACCTTCTTCTTCAGATCCTTGTCGCGCAACAGACGGTTCATGGCTTCCACAAACACGTCGATACCCTTGTTGCGGAACTCATAGCGACCTGATGTCGAGATAATCAGCGTGTCATCGTCGAGCTGTTCACCAAGCAGGGCATTGGCCACATCCAACAGACGCTTACGGGCAGCCTTGCGCTTTCGTGTGAACTGTGCTGCCGAGGGTACGAAGCTGTCGTCAAAGCCGTTAGGCAATACCACATCAACGGGTTTATCCAACAATTCCACGCATTCCTTGGCAGTGATATCGCTGACAGTCGTGAAGCAGTCCACATTCCATGCCGTCTGTTTTTCTATCGAATGCTTCGACTGCATATTCAGTTCTCCGGCCATCTGATCACCATTATAGGCGAAGAGATAGTCGTAGAGGGGTTTCATATTCCCGGCAATGCTGCGTCCAATACTAGTAGCATGGGTGGTGAAGATGGTACCGATCTGAGGCAGTTTGTTATTGATGTAAAGGGCTCCGAGACCACACATCCATTCATTGGCATGATAGATCACCTGCTGCTTATCGTTAAGATAGTAGTGATAGAAGCTCTCCACTACGAGGGCGGCAGCATACGAGAACATCGAGGCCTCGTCATAGTCGCCATAGGCGTGCAGCGAGTCCACACTGTAGTGTTCCCACAGCCAACCGTAGATTTCATTCTTCTTCTCAAAATATGGAACAAAGTCAACCAGGATGGCGATGGGTTCACCAGGAACCGTCCAACGCCCTACCCTCACCTGAAGGCCATTCTCCTTGGTCTCCCTTTGCCAATCGGCAAAGAGAGTCTGATCCTCTCTGAAATAGGGGCTCTCCTTCTTCGAATAGTTACCGTCCTCCCGTTTCCACAAACCTGGACCGATAAAGATCACCTGATCGTGATGTGCCTCCTGCAGGGTCTTGGCACGCGTCGAAAGGACTGTATAGATTCCACCTACTTTGTTACAAACTTCCCAACTCGATTCAAAGATATAGTCGGGCTTCAAAAGCTTTTTTACCATCGTTATAATTATAAACGCTGCAAAGGTACTTAAAAAAATCTAAAAACTCCCTTGTTTTTCCAACTATTTTTCCCCGTTTTTGTGTTTTATTGATTTAGATTTGGTATCTTTGTCGGCAAAATTCATCGGTATGAGAAGAATCAGTTTTTCAATTCTTGCTTTTTTCATGGCTATCGGTGCCATTGCAGAGCAGAAAGACAGTACGACATTTCGCGCGTACCTTTATAATAATGAGTATGAAGTCTATCTGAACATCAACCTCTACGACGAGGACATCAAGATACCTGGTCAGGAGCTCTATGGCACGCTGCCGGGCTATCTCGGCAAGAAGAACAATTCTTTCTGCTGGGTCATCACGTCAGCCAGTATCAAGGACAAGAAGACCGCCACGTTGAATCTCATCAACGACTATGGTTCTGAGGATCTTACCGCTACCCTCACCCAGAAGAACGACTCCATTTACATCCTCAGGCAGGAAAGCGGTTCTACCCTCAAAGTGCCCAAGAACAGTAAATGGCAGAAGATCCCCAAGACCATAGAACTCAAACGAAGGAAATAAAAAACAGGTGCCATCACGAATGACGGCACCTGTTTTATTTTTGAAGGATTTGTTTACTTCACCTTCTTACTTGACCTTGAGCCTACAGCTCCAAGTTACTTGCGTTCGGAAGAACAAATGCATTTGCTCTTCACTCACTTACTTAACTTTCTCCACGATGGCCTTGAAAGCCTCGGGATTGTTCATGGCGAGGTCAGCGAGCACCTTGCGGTTGATCTCGATACCAGCCTTGGTGAGCTTGCCCATCAGGACAGAATAGCTCATGCCTTCCAGACGAGCGGCAGCATTGATACGCTGAATCCACAGGCTGCGGAATACGCGCTTCTTGTTACGACGATCGCGGTAAGCATAGGTCAGACCCTTCTCCCAGGTATTCTTTGCTACTGTCCAAACATTCTTACGGGCTCCAAAGTAGCCACGGGTAAGCTTCAAAATTCTCTTACGCTTTGCTCTTGATGCAACGTGATTTACAC
>JAEEGJ010003043.1_pt1 | contig 69952 bp, 67 predicted proteins | sample 8958761 | NCBI WGS metagenome assembly JAEEGJ01 (sample SAMN16246546, study PRJNA631951) | gut metagenome | biome: gut microbiome; feature: rumen; material: RS-attached | host: Bos | place: Iran: Karaj | collected 2018-10 | reverse complement strand
ATATCACTTTTCCTTTCTGGGTGCAAATATAGTTATTATTTCTCAAATAGCATCAAAATCGAAGCCAAATTAACTATTTTTGTCGCTTATTCGAGCCCCACGAGTCTTAAAAAGGTTTAGCTCGACGGCCGAAGAGGGGAAAGTCAACCAAAGGTCACTGTTCCCGAAGGGAGGTAAAGTAAAGGTACTATCTTTTTCTCAGAATGCCTTAGAACACTTTTGGACGCTTACTCATGTTGTGCCTGTTTTGTAGCATACCTCTCCTTATCACGATGAAAACAGTCCGTCCACAGTGAAGGGGTCACTCCTTTTCGAATCTGTGCTCTGCGCGTTTTTGATCATCTTCTTCAGTTTTGCTATCTCGCAGAAAAATGGACTCACATCACGGAAATCGCCATTGGGACTTTCATTGGCATTCCTCAACAAACAAATGGAGCAGTAATCTCTGACTGAACAGATGCGACATGTAGGAAGATCATTTATAGTATAGTTGCGGAGCCTATGCGTTGATGGCCCGTTCCATATCTGAGCCAAAGTTTCATCATTGATATTTCCAAGTGTATAACTTTGCCACCCTTCACAAGGATATACTTTCCCGTTATGAGCTATGCATAGGGAGCTTACACAGATTGAACAGATATTATAATTCTGATTTCCTAATTTCTGTTCCGATTGTTCTTCTTCTCTAAATGATTTTTCTCTAATAATTTGCTCGACCTCGGATAAATCAAGACGAGATTGCAAGTTCCTGCCGAGTCCATCAAAACATCCAAAAAGCATAAAATCGCTATTTGCTTCTATATTAAGAGACTTCGCCCAGTCCAAAACAGATTTATATGAATCTTTATTCTGTTTCATTATTGGGCAATTAATCTGCATCGGGATATTGTTCTTATGGAGTCTCTCAATGGCACTCTTGGTCTTATGAAAGCTTCCTTTTACCTGAGTAATAGAATCATGAATTTCAGGTATCATAGAATACAAAGAGGTCTGAATACTCAGTAAAGGCGTCTGCGTGAACATTTCCAGCATTTCATCTGTCATAAGTATCAGGTTAGACAGAAGATTTATTGAGAAATTGTTCTTGGCACATTCTCTTATGAAGAAAAGCACATCAGAATTTAGTAATGGTTCCCCGCCACTAATTGTAATGCTCAAAACATTATTAGTTAAGCACTGCGCAAGAATTCTAAGGAATAAGTCTCGTGACATTGTACCTTCCTATATGTATCGGGAAAATAACAGTGAACACAGCGCTCATTACAAGCGCATGAAATCTCCAAATGAACTCTAGACAAATGATAGCATGAGCCCCACTTTTTAAATACTTCATTAGACTTTTCCTGCCAATCTTCGGCAAGAGGAAGAGGTTTGGCAACTCTGTCTGAATATGAGAAATAGGATGCTACAGCACTTATCTCATCTTGTCCGACAAATCCATCCTCTGCTAACATTCCATAAAACTCTGCAGCATCTTTTTCCAGTTCAGTAGCCGTGACATCTTTAAACAGCGGCAACAGTTTCTTTGAAAGAGAAGTGACTGATAGAGGTTTGTCTTCCAAGACTGAATAGAACACGCTTCCAACCTTGGACAGAAGTGTATCACCAACTTTTAAACAACTCTTCGATGCAGTATCATACCCAAAATTCCGATTATCAGTCAGATAACCGAAATCCTGATAATCACGGAACAGGATATATGGTAACCTGAAATATTTCATAACAATGTGCAGTAGCATTTAGGGCTACCGCACGTAGGTTTAATGTCTACCCGAAGGTTTAGAAGTACATGAAGGACGTCCGGAAGGCTTCGTCCTACAATCCGCCATCAGGAAATGGCTCTTTGCTAAAATTTCTGGTTTCAAATATTCCATAACTTTTTAAATTATAAATTAGAAAAATAAATTATCACTGCAAAGGTATAAAAAATATTTCTCAAAACAAATTATTCTGTATATTTTTTCGGAAGATTACTAAAATTGTATATCAAAAGCACATATTCTATCAGCAAAAGCCCTAAACCATATCTTAAACCTTTCCGAATCCCATAAGTCAAAGAGAAAATCACCAATCCTGCTAAAAGAACCAGAAGCCCAGCCCCATATACCCACATCGGGCTATCATTTCAAAGAGAATTCCAATATGTTAAGAATTCAGCTTTCATGCTCCAAGTCGTAAGCATCTACTCCTTTTTTACCATAAGCCACTGAAACTACATAAGCTTGCTGAAGTAGGCATATTCCCTTGTCTGGTTTTGATACCGCTCCCGTTCCATAACTACACCTTGGATTATAGCCGTTCCTCAAGGAACTCTAAATGTACCACTTTTCAATTTACTACTTATTGCCTTAACCTCAAATTTTAAATTAATGGCACCGCTCGGCTTTGCCGCTTGTTCCGAAGGTCTCAAAAATTCTATTGCGTAAAATAATCATCGCGTCGTCCCGCGATACTTTTACTCTATCCCAATACAGGAAATAATCCCTTCCATTCTTAGCCAAATCATTAATAAATCCACGAATCTCTGCTTCTGTTTTTTCTCTTGTATACTCTGGATTCATTGCTTTCAACCTGCAAAAGTTCTCATTTACTATATGTGCGAAACCTTCAGGATCTCTATTAAGGTCGACAAACCAATCAAATATGGTATCGGCCACCAATAAATGGAACGGACTAGAATTCTCAACACCATTATTAACCTCGCCCCGTATTACGCCCGTTGCCTTGAACGTATCAAGAGGATTCTTATAGTTATTATAAAATGCAATAAAGCCTCGCTCCACTTCATCAACAGTCACATCTCTATTAGTCAAAAGGATAGCTTTAAATGGCGCCCTCTTTGTCGGATCAATGCAACCTAATATTGGCAAGGAATTGCACATTGACAGGGTTACTATCAATAGCCCACTCAACACCTCATTCAAAATTCTGCAGCTATCCATAAAAATCTTCCATCCAAGAATCTCGCCAGATGAAAGAAGAACACCTTCTTCTCCCGCACCGTGAGCTTCCACATGAAGTGTTACCAGTTCGTCACCACTTAAGCTGTTTATTATTTCTTTTATCGAATTGGCGAAATCTGCTTTATTATTGATTGAATGCAACGAGGCTGTAAGTGAGTTATCACTGAGAGTCAATGGTTTTAATTCACCCTCATATAATTTTGTGCCAGTACGAATCTCGCCCTCTGACAATGACTCTATTACTGCAACCCTGAATTTCTTAATATCTGTATTGGGGTTCATGGGTTCATATTTATTCGGAAGAACTAATTTCCTTCTCTCCCTTTCTTTCCTCGACTTCCTATGTCTCTTCCGTTTGGGAGACCGCCCGCGTATTCTTATCTTCTTATGATGCTCCATACCTTACTGTTTTAAACCAAAACACCCGCACCACAGCGCATCTTATACGCAGCAGCACGGGTGTTTGTATTCTTATCCATAGGCTCAAATTAACGTCACATATATTGATTCTTTCTCTTATTCTGTTCTATCAACTCTAACAGCTCTCTGAACCTGCTAAGCCTCGGTTCCCTCAAATCTCCTTGATTCATCACTTTTCTTTGATGCTTCACCCAGGTATAGAGTTGTCTTTCGTCGAGATTGAATTTAGAAAGATTACGATGATTATCCTTGATAAACTCAACCACTTCTTGATACCGAATATTCCACCTCTCCTCCTATCTCGTATACCCTGCCTGCTTCATTATTTATCCCCACATTACAATTTACCCGTATAGGATATTTACCCCCTACTTCAAGCTTATCATTATTTGTGGATTTCAATATAACGACAGGCGCATTATGTTGTTTCTTAATACATTCCGCTTTTTGTTCCAACTTATCCAATTAAGGCTGAATATTATTTGAAAAATCTAAAAAAAGATGAAGCAGTATTATCTCGCTCCCGTTATCCTTACGGTGCTCCGATAAATAAAGAGGGATTCCTCGAAAATCAGATTTCGTTAGTGGCTTTTTTGCGTTTGCATTTACTCGGACGCCATCTTGGGCAACATAATCCTTTTTCAAAAGTAAATTAATACAGTCCACATTCTCATCAATGTTCATGGCCTCTACAACAAAGCCCAGCATCCCGCTCTCACCGAAATATGAAGTGTAGTAGTCGTCCCTTACAAACCTGCAAATACCGTTTTTGATATACTCGGCATTCAGCCCTGACATTCCATTCTGGTTCTTTGTATCCAGCCTCTTGCATTCTATAGTATAATATGCATTGGTATCTACAAATGATTCTTGGTTAATCATCACCTTTATGTCCACACGGCCAGCATTTTCGGGAGCTTCCCTTTGAAAACTATAGTTTAAAAGCTCAGTATTAGACATTCTGTAGCTATTGTCCTGCAACCAGCTCACAATCCTGTCACTAATAACATTCTCATCATTGGGCAATAGCTCACTTTTTATAATTTGGCCTGCTACCCCATTAATCTCACAAAGGATGACCTGAAGCCGCCCCTTTCTCAATTCTGATGCATATTGAAACACATTACCCATCAGTTCTTTGCTTTCATTACATCTAATTCTATTTTATCAGCATCTTGATAGGCAATAGATCTATGCCACAGACGGGCCTCGTTGGTCTTAACCACGTAAAATCCGTCTTCCTCAAACCCTAATACATCACGTTGATAAACCAAAGTAGAAGAAACCCTCCTCTGGGACAGTTTGACTAGCAGATCCATCATCTTGGAGTTTTCCTCAGCTATCCAGCGTTTTTCCTCATCAGATTTGACAGGTTCTCTGGTGACTTTAAAAAAAACGCCTACCATCTCGCGTGACCATAACACCTGCGACGAAAAATACAGGCCAGATGCTTCGAACGCTGGTGCAAAGCGCTGATGGAATACCTTCATATATTGATTTAGAAAGCCACGTCCAACCGTATCTCCGAGATTCAAAGGCTTTAGACAATTAACGTCCATTTGAGACGTAGTAATAATTGGCCTTGTCATAAACATAGCATATTCAAAGGCGGCCAACTCCCTTTCATCCATACGAAGTGCCGAAATAGCTCTACTGTTCAACTGACCCATCAAGGTCTCCGCTTCAGCTATTTCACCTCTTGATAAACAAGTATTTATTTTGTCATAATCGCTCTTTGATCCTATCTCTAAATATGGTAAATCAAATTTCTCATACATTTCCACCCGCGTCCTATTGATACCTACAGACGCAAAACGATTGATTGCATAGTAAGCAAAGACATCCGAGTTAAGAACTGTTGAAATATCACATAACTTCCCAAAATCGCCATCCGCCAACTTATAAGAAGTTACTGATGCTGCAAAATACCTGTTTTTCTTTGAAACAGCGCTCCTCCCCCTTAAGGTGTCTGCCTTAACACCATCCGAAACTAACATCATAGGAGCCACAAAAGCATCTCTTTGCTGACGGTTTCTTGCCACCCTGCTCTTGTCAAAAACACGATTTTTTGATTCGTCTATATAGTATGGCCTTATACCGTCTGTATCCAGGAATGGATAGTTCTCAAACGCGATCTCTTCTCTTCTTTGAGTAGGCTGTTTGTTACTGTTAAAGCCCTTGGTTTGAATGTGTGGTAAAGTGCTAACCTTCTCAAATTCACTCTCAAGCCTGCGCATCAACCTGAAATCGTCATAATTGCCATACACAAGCAGTTTCATAAGCCAAGGATAGTCTATGAGAAGACTCTGCCTAACTCGCTTGATGTCGCACTTATGTATCGTCAGTATATTAAAAGTCTTAAACAATCTACTGGGCATAAGGGTGACATGTCGCACCTCATTATGGGCGATAGCCTCTTTATCTCCCTTTTTAAAGAACAATATGGCTGAAGCAGCTTGTGCGCGGTCAAATATCTGGTCTCTAACCGGTGCCATCTCAAATATCTCCAACATCTGATGACAGCCAAGCAAATAACGTTTAAATGGTTTTTCTTCTGCTCCCCGTCCCCTGTTATAAAGCATAGAACTGGGTAAAACAAGAGCCATTTGGGTTTCGTCGTCAGCAAAATCTTCATTTCTGATAATAAAAAGTTCTGCCAACTCGCCATTCTCGACGCTGATGGAACGCTCGCGTTTCACTCTTTTTGAATAACGCTGCGCCAATTCATCTTTATTATTTCCCTTCCATGGCGGATTACCAATGATAAACTTGATACCGCCTTGACGAATTATTCTCCTGACATCTTCGTTGTCCTCATCAAAGGTATTGGCAACAATAAGGTTATCCCCTATAATTTTAGGGAAGTTATACTTCGCCATTACTTCCGGCCTTATATAATCCAGAAGCGTAAGATAGATAGAGAAGGCCGCTATTTGTACTGCGCTCTTATCCATCTCAATGCCAAATATATTATCGCTGAGCAAGTTCTTGATATCCTTGACGTATTTTTCGCTGTCACGATCCATATCCTTGTTACTTCTGATGTAACGGGATATAAGCCTTCTTAAAGTGCCAACCAAGAAAATACCCGAGCCACATGCGGTGTCAAGAACCCTGCAATTCGTTTTATCGTTTTGTTCCAGATACTTGTCAACTGTCCTATTCAGAATATAGTCAACAATGAACAATGGCGTATAATACGCTCCTTGCTCTTGTTGAATCTCCTCACCCATAAACTGTTGATAGACATTACTGATAAACTCTACAGGCATGGCCGAGAAGTCACACATTTCGAATAATGGCAACTGGCCAGATTTAACATCAACATCTGACAGCAGGCTATGTAATGTATCAAACACCTGATCATCAAGACCATAGAACTCTTCCTTCTCAATGACAAACATATCGCCATCGAAACTCTGGTTCTCGTCTTGTAAAAATTCAATGAAAGCCCACGCCTCATTTCTATCTCCGAGCAAGTTCAGCAAATCGCTCTTTGTCAGTGGCCTGTCTTCACCGTTGATAACGAAACGTACGCCACGGTCTATCAGATAGCGGATGAAAATAATTTTACCAATAAGTTTATTAGCCAACTCACGTTCAACAAATGGGGCTATCTTCTTCTGGGCTTCTTTAATGTTACTCAGCAAATAGGTATCAACCCTGTTTCCTCTGGTGAACGAATCGTGATACTTATTCCAGGTATATCCCGTTGCGAAATTGTATGAAGAAAAATCTCCGACATCCTTTCTTTCCGCCAACTTAGACAGCAATTGCCTATTCTTATCAAGCGAAAGTCCATTATATATAGTCAGAGAGGCGTCTTCTGACAATACAAAAACAATTGGGGAAACATTAAAGTTCCAGATTTCCCTGTGAAGTTTCTGCTGCTCTCTGGGGTTCTCGAAAAAGAGTATTGCTATCCTTCCATCAACCACATAGAAAGCTTTGAGTTCGCTGAGTATCAAAGAGTCGGGCATAATACCCATGCGCATAGCTAAGGCATCAAAACCAACTTCTTGATTTTGTGCCATTTCTCTGCATCTCAATCCATTATCAGCATTAAGATGTAGAGTTGCGAACAATTCTCTTAATCCTTCACTCATATCTGAATCTTCTTAGCTATTCTGCAAAATTAATGATTCTCCCTCACTTTTATTGCATCCTTTCGCAAACTTTATTCTTTTTTAAGAGTTCTCGTCAACACTAACTCAACGTCTTCAACAATTCCGCTTGTAAATAATCTATCAGCACATCAAACTCATCATACAACATCTCCTGTGCTTTCTGGAATTCACCGCTTGATGTTATTACAGGCTTCCCAACATAATGAGTATAGCTCTTACCTATATCAAACTCCTTCTTCCTTATATCGCTTTCAGAGCCATGATCCAGGTCATGTCTATAGTCATTTCTCATCATCTTGACTCGAAAGATGCACTGAAAAATATCATCATTTCTGACAGCGTTTTCACCAACACACCCCTTTATATGTTCTAAATTCTCATAGAATATCTTATAAAAGCCGTCAAGAATATCACCAAATGAGTCTTTTGTCGAGCAAAAGGTGCCGCCCATCGTTGCTGCAGCATTCATAGTGCCTCCTGTATATTTAAAAACTGGCTTCCGTCCAGAACGCACACACAAGTTATTGATATCAACAATCTTATTTATCAGTCTTTTCCCCTTCTCTGATAGTCTGCAAACAGACGACTTGTCCAGAGCCTCCTCAATTGTTATCTCCTGCTTCCTCTTCTTCTCGTTCTCTAGTTCAATCGGTAGCCATGTGATGACATTCACTTTAGGAGAAGCAATTTCTAACTCCTCAAACCGAGAAACAGGGTCAATATCATAAACTGATTTGCAAAGTTGGGAAACCCAATCCACCTGTCTATCAACCAAATATGATGCGCTATCTAATACGCTAAGACCCCATTCCGAGATACGACCCGCATCTGCAATACTTTTATGTGTAGTTAGAGCTAATGATTGCAGATCATCCAACATGGTAGTCGGGGCTATCAACTCTTTCCATGAAGCCGTTTTATTAGAAAACAGTCCAGTAATGGTTGTAAGCTGCGAGGCTACGCTCGTTATCTTGGGTATTCCATAGTCATGGGCCAGCACACTATTTTGAACTTCTAATGCCGCTAAGGCCGATACATTTGCGCCCAAATAACTGTCAGTTATAGAAGGAATAGCAGTAGCTGCTGCAATTGTATCCACCGACCACTTAGACGGAGTTGCCATCAAGTCACTTATCTTCAACCCTGCGGTAATACCGGTAATGCTTTTCCACGATTCTTTAGCCTTATCCAAGTTAGTCCATAAAGCTCCACTACTCAAAGGTTCAAGGGCAGCTTTAGCAGTCGTAAGGTACCCTCTTCCGCAAACATCTTCAATTTGCTTTGACAAAGAAGTGAGGCTCTGGACAGAATCTGCCAAAGCACTCGATTGAAATGTTGTCAACTTGGCTACCGATGCTCCAATCAAGCTTTCATCGGTTAGTTGATGCTTTTCCTTCTTTTCTTTACTCATACTGGTTCTTCCTCTTACACTCCTCCATCTTAGCAAGCAGCAGATTGAAAACCTCAACCCGTTCGAGTTTAAGTGTTCCTGCATTCACTAGTTTCCGTTGCTGCTTGGTCCAGTTTACTAGCGGTCTCTCCTCTGGATTGTATTTTGAAGGATTCCGCTTATTGTCTTTAATAAACCTCATCACATTTTCATAATTCACCTTCCACCGTTCATCCTGAGTCATCTCATCTAACTATTATGTTACACTTCATCCGCTTTGTTTACGTCAACTCATTCACCGCATCCAAACACTCTTGAATGGTAGCATTCGTCAGAATATCGCTATCAAGCTTCGAGCACAGTTCCTCGTATGGATAAATCTTATCCTCTTTATTACAATGCCTTGCTATCAGATGTACCACCCCAGCCACAGTCCCCACAAATAAAGCACTAACAAGAGCCACAACAATCAATCCCAGCCAAGGATTAATACCATCATTAGAGCCAAACAAACTAAGCAGGCATCCTGCGCCAATAAAGATAAAGGCATTCCGATTAAGCAGCACCTGTCACTTGGAGTGACAAAGCCAATAGATATATTATTTGCTGACAGTCCATATTCTCAATATCTCAATTATAGATTTTTATTCCCTCATAATTCCATTCATCCTCGCCCACAAGCTCAAACTTCTCTCACCCTCATCTCATACACCTTCGACGTTTCGTCAACATCCATCTTATACTCTCTGATTCCCTTTGCTACCGCTATTTGATGCAAACGTTCATGTTTGTCCTTAGGGATATTCTCTCCATAGTAGATGGCCACTGGCTTATAATGTATCACTGAAGGTTTAGGATGAATGGGGTCATGAGGTCCCGGATCTATGATTCTCCATTCACGCTCATACGCCCACACGCTCGATTTATGCAGCGCCACCTTTGAGAACGCTGTAATGTCAGGGTTCTTCGAATGGAATCCAAGTACATGCATAAACTGCCAAGTGATATACAGCGATGCATCATACCGTTCATCCGAATAAACCACCGGGTACAATGCGCCTCGTTCCAAAGGCTTTGTCAGCGTCGGTCTGAAGTCATACTCCAATGCAAATCCTTTATGCGAATCAGCATAGTGGCTCCACATCAATATAGATTTTACGTCTTCACTGAAACAAGCGATGGTCGAAAACCGCTTACTAAAGGCCGATAGAACCGGGAACAGTGTAGATATCAATGATAGCATTTGCTGTTTGCTGGTCTCTACCCTATCCTTCAGAGTCGTCAAATCCTCAGTTGCCTGCAGCCCAGCTTTCAAACTGGCCCAAGCCTCCTCCGGCAACATCATTTTCACCTCATCAATAAAGTCATTGCCTTGAGCAAAGAATGCCTTAAGCTTTTCCAGCCCCTCCATACTCATAACATAGTCCACATACTGCCGTATGCCCTCCACATCATACTTCAATAGCGTGTCGTACGGATCATTGAACATATCTGCAATCACAGCATAGATAGCATCCTTCTCAAAAGCATCGATGTGCATATCATCGCAGCTCCGAAACCTAAAGAGGCTCTTGGGCATCATCTCAGAGATAGCCTCCCGTACTGGCGAGACTGCCTTTACCATCTCTTCCGTGGACGTGCCTTCAGGAATTACAGCAGCATCTAATCGCCTCCCAAATTCTATCCTATCCATTGACATCTCTTATTTCGTGCAAACAGCCAACGATCTTCTTGGGTCATCACAATAATATCTTTGAGTCCGACCTCTTCATTCACCTACTTCTTAATCACAGCAACTCTAATTGGATCATTCAAAGCTGTTCTCCAAACTGCTGTGCCTTTTTATCCAACAGCTCTAACATCTTTGAGCAATACTTTCTAGTTCCAGATACCTCTACAGATTTATCAGAAAGGTATTTACTAAGAATCTCTCGAAGATTGTCAATAAACTCTCGGTCCAAATCGAAACAATCCCGGCTTTCATATCTTCCATCGAAGAAATTCCAGTAATCACGCTTGCGGCAATTTTTGTATGAAATGAATAATTCGAAGAAACATTCTGCACCGATATTCTTAAACATGCAGGTTAGAACATGTTCGTATTTACTCAAGCCTTCCGTAGAACTTACGTTTTTAACAATTGACTCAAATTCTATCGAAAGACTCAGCTGGTTATTATGAGCATTAATTTCTCTCACCTTGTTTACCAATGTCATATACTCCGGTGTACTAACACCATCATTTTGGTAGTAGTAACCATCAAGTCCATCAACAAATTGACCGCCTTCAAAAGAAGAAATTGCTGCATCAAATATCTCTTGTAACTCTGATACAGACATCTTCAAATCTACGAAACCAAGTTTATGCAGGCGCTGCAATGCAAGAAAGAACAAAGGATAGTCTTGGAGCATGAACCTTCTTTGATTAACCATCTCCATCGTCCTTCTTACAGCCTTCGCCATTACCTCATCATCGGTATCCCAGAACTGTGTCAGTTCCTGATACAATAGTTTCTCCTCAGATGTCTCATATCGTTTTGCTTCAGCATCAATTCTCAGGATGTTGGCTTTTAATGCATCATCATCGCAATATCCAGTCAAAAGATAATCAATTATCGGCATGCTACTACCATAAATATAGGTATTAGCAAAATAGCATTTCTTGATATTTCGTTGATATTCAATCCTCTTTTCTTCTTCACTTTTCTCTTCCTGAAGTTTTTCCTTTTCACCGTTATTCACAGATTGTCTGCTCAGACTGTCCAGAGTATCTATCTGATAACTCCATTGCTTATTAATTTCAGCCAGGCACTTCAGTTTTTCCTCATTATTGTCCCTTCTATATTCTATTGAATAAACCATACTAAGTAGCAACATATAGTCCACTATAGCATTCACATGCTGATCTTTGTCTGATTGAATTGTTTTCAGTACAACATCGTAGATGTGCTCAAAAATGTCAAGGTTAAACTTCAATGTGCGGAGGTTACTACAATTTCCTTTCTGAAATACCGAGGCAATAAAACCCTTTCTTTCATTCAAATAATTGGAATAATCATTATTTCTTTCCCTTGCAAATTCCACTACCATCTTCGCAATATCAGATTTTATGGTATGTGTGAAACGAACTATCTTCTCTTTGTATTTATGATAGTCTACGTCCTTCAGCTCGCTCTCGTTGCAAATAAAAACCACCTTCACTTTGTCTTGCTCGACTAGCGTATTAATATAGCCCAACAATTCTATGAGCAATTCAGTCTTAATTCGTTCAAGATCATCGAAACATAAAACATAATGACTCAAATTTACAGAAAACACTTCCAACAAGCCCGCTAGGTCTTTTGCATTTGTTTCGCCAACATTAAAGACACTTGCAATTTTATTAACGAATAGTCCTGCAAACTTAGTACCGGTCTTAACCTTCTTATTAGCAAAAAAAGAATTTGTCTCTTCAAATATCTTTATTCGCAAATCGTCAACTGAAATAATTCCGAACAAAGAAATCTTTGCTACGTTATACTTTGATGGCTTTTCTTCAGTATTATCCTTCGTAGGTATTTGTTTGATTTGCTCTGTGAGCACATTCTCCCAATACCATGTTTTGCCTGCCCCCCATTCGCCATCTATCATGATTGCATAATCAGTATCTTTAGCTGATACGTAGTCTGTTATGATTTTATCGATTTGCATAAACATAGAATTTTCTTCGTCACATTTGCCGTGATTTTATCGCGACCTCAGCCACAGCCACAGCTCCCTACGGTTTTCCGTAGGGCTTTTATCTTCTCATCCTCTCCATCTCGCTCTCTACCATCGTCATCAGCTTCGGCATCATCAGTTCAATCTTCCGACACTTCACCTTATCAAAAAGATAGTCGATATCATCCAACAACTCATTCGCCAACTCCTCATCCATATCACCGGCATACCCAGCAGCCACCATAGCAATAGCCGCCAGTTTCCTGGCATCCTTCTCTGTTCTCAAATGCGACGCCATCAGAATTGTGGGCAGCATCTCATACAAGATATTGCAATAATGCAGCAACTCTGAGAAATAATCGTCATCCTGGAGAAAAGCATCGAGCATCTCCTCTTCATACTGTCTCAACAGGAGGAAAAATTTCTCCTTTCTCATCTTACTCTTGAAGAACTGAGGCTGTGTCATTGTCCAAAACATAGCATGTGACAGCACAATCCTATCCTCAGTACGATGATAATAGAATAGACTATCCTCTTCCGATGACCACGTCTCATGCAGTTTCTGCTCCATCTCGGCCAACTCTTTCGGTAAGCCGAGTGGAGAGCTAAGCTTGCTTAGGCTATCCCGAGGCGAGAAAGCAGTCGCCGTAGGCAACATCTGCTTACGCACCTCCATCAATTCTTCTCTACTCTTCGCCATATCATTCCTCTTCAATAACAACATTATATGTGCAGATTCTACCTTTCAGGCCTACACCGCCTTTCATGACAAGCGCAAGAGCCAAATCCTCGGCATCCTGCTCGTCAACGGCAGTTACACGCACTATTTCCTTCTCGCCAAGTTCCGTTCTTACCTCCACCTTATAATGATGAACCTTGTTACGTTCATTCTTGCCTACAGCATCGATAACCATATTCGACTCCCAATTGATGAGCGTTGCCGGTGCTTTACGGACATTCTTCAGCATCTTCACCTTCACTGGAGCATCCGTTCCATCCCTATTCACCTTTCTGAAACGCCGGCACCCGCAGACACACTCCCATATCGGTGGACGGCGCGGAATATTGTCACCTCCCATCATCCCTTCTCTGCGATACTCCATAAGAAACTCAATCTCCGTCATGTCCCCCGTTCCGTAGATAATATCCACTACCCTCTCTCCGCACACCGGACACTTCCTCGGCTTGCGTTGAACATCAACAATCCTCGGTCTTTCTATCATACCTTTCTGTTTGATTATTTTTTATTCCCCGCCCTCTCGCCCTAATCGATAAGAGCATTACATGCACATATCGATTACCGCAATAGGTGTCGCTCACATCTATCGAAGAGAGCGGATTTCTCATCTGCTACCGCACAGCTCTACTGAATCCATAGGTTTGAGTTCTATACAGATACGAATAAGGCGAACCCAATAATATCTTTTCCTTCTCCTTGTTAATCTTCACCTTCTTTTTCAAAATAGAAAGACCTATCTCCTTCAAAGCCTTCCACCCGAAAGTAGCTAGTCCTGTACCAGATGGTTCCAAGACAGAAATACCTGTAAGCATAATGTTTGTACCTGTATTTTCAAGATAGTCAATACCCCTACCATCCAATGCCCTCTTCAGCTGATTAACTGATGGCAAAACCTTCATCCTGTAAATTCTACCTACCTGATTTATAACCTCTGAGGTAGGCAGCCCCTCCACATTATTATCTTGAATCAATTTCCCTATCTCAGACTTAAACAGATCACGTTCGCCCTTATAGTCCTCTCTAAACTTAATCAACTTATCAACGGGAGTCTTAGGGTCAATTTTCAATCCGCTAATGAGTAATTTATACATCACGCCTTGTTTCAACAATTCTTCCCCCATCCTTTTATTAGGACTATTCGTCATCATCGTGCTAGTCAAATCACTCGTATATGTCAAATCCGTCAGTAAAGCCTTTGAATCCTCCTGTTGACAAATGTTATTTGCCAAAGAAGTCATATAGAAATTCATAAAAGCCTTAGAAGCTATCACGTAGCCATCATCATTTATAAAGTCCCGTATGACATCTTGCAATCCATAGCCAAATTTCTCAGCACTGATTTTAAAATCACCATATTCTCTCCATATCGCTTCCGACAGTTGGAATTCTCTTATGATTTCATTATAACTTCGATAATCTCCTCTTTTCCCTACTGTTGGTTTGAAACTCCGTTTTCCTTCTGTCGTATTCAAGTATGCCTTAACTTCATCGCCCAACCCCTGGAAATTCACGTTATACGGATTAACCTTATGGGGGCTTACGATACCAGCCTGCGCGAAAGCTCGCGTCCACTCATTCTTATAGGGTTCAACCTCCGATTCTGGAACTATCGTACTAATAGTATCCCAAAGTAGCACCGCTGATTTCAGCCATGCTTCATCCTTTATGTCTATTGTAGGATAATAAAGTGCATTTTCAAAAAGCATATGATTCTCAAGTTTATTGTTGTTCAAAATTATAACCTATCCCATCAACATCACATCCCGTCGTGCCTTCTCCATCGGATAATGCTCCCGTCTCCTCAAGTCCAGCTCAAACATCTCTTCGAACATCTCGTCAAACGACACATTTTTCAGCACAGCAAACTGCCGCACTATATTATCAGGATTACTCCTGCGTTTCTCTCGCCATTTCAATAGTTCCAACTTCACATTGCCATGATTATAGCGAGGTTTTAGTTCGAACAAGTCTATCGATTTTTGATAGAGGGCTTCTCCGACAACAAACCCCACCTCATAGTCATCTGCATGACTTGTCGCATTCAGATCTGCCACTCCTGGGGTAACCATTTTCACCTCAAACTTTACCTTACCCTCAAAATCATACCCTTCTGCGCTTGGACTTAATCGCGCTATCTCTGCTTCAGTATCACCAATAGTCCTCGTTCCCTTTATATCTGGGCCATTACACGTCCCGCATGATGGCACAAAATTATATAGCGACAATGCCACCAAAGGACATTCCCCCTTATCCAAAACATGCTCCGTTTCAAACCTTCTAACCCTGCTCCCGTCAGCCCTAACAAAGGTAGTCACATCTTCCAGATCGCAGTAAACACAATTATGAATCTCAAACCCATTTTCCGGATCTACCAAGAACTTGGCTATCTTTCCTTTATGACTGTTATAATTAAAGCCTCCACTTACAAAAGCCGATACAATTGTCCGTTTCTCCGCAACTGTCTTTCCTTCTAAATATCCAGTAAAAGCGCAATACACCTTAGCCAGGTACTTAAAATTACCTGTCAAAAGTTTCTTGGCTGATATGTCATCAGGTAATACCGCATCAATCTCAGGATAAACATTCATCAGCCTATCCAATTTCCTCTGTAGTAGGTCTATGTCGTATTTCTCCAAATACGCCCTCTTCAACTCTACAGGGTTCCTCGATGAAACAAACCTATACATACCTAATCTCTCTTAACCGTTTGAGCAATATCATCTACCATCCGTGTGACCATCTGTTTTAAGAAATCGTCACCCAAATTCTCACAGATATAACGCATTTTAACCCTACTGTTCATATAATCCGTTCTCACGTCTCGCCCTTCTCGCACGGCTCTGTTATACAGCGTAACTATCTTCGATATTTCCTCTTTAATAGCATCGCCAATGGAGTTACTCATAAAAAACGTACCGCTCAACATCTCCATAATGTTACCACCAAGCGTTTTCGTCACCTCATTATCGTCCTCTCCCAAACAAAGCACATTGCTGTCAGGTATATCCGACAACACAAAAGGAGAATGCGTCACCATCATAATATTCACACCGCGCATATTGGTAAACTTTACACTTTTCAGTGTCTTCATCATGATATTCGTAAACTGTCGCTGCATCTCTGGATGATAATACAGCTCCACCTCATCGAAAATCACATTCATATAATGATACTTGATGACCTCCAGATGGTCTCTGTCTTTCCGGTAGTTATCATTCCATTCCGAATCCACATTCACCAGGTGATACATCAGATTACTGATGGTATAGGCTATTTGCCGCTCACCCGAACTGATACCGCTAAATGGAATTATACCCTTGCCCTCTTCAGGTTTAGCTAATATCAAATCTACTTCAAATATCGGCGGGGGCAGCAGGTTTTGCTTAATACGTATGTCACGGCCATTTAATCTTACTGTCATTCCATTCGTATCCATGTCCTGTTCCAAAGCATCCAGATTGTAGTAGTTATCCGCACTTGCATACATACCAGTTATCAGATAATTGATCGCCTGAAACAGTTTCTTGGTAACATGGCTATAATCCTGAGCCAGAGGTTCCAGTTTTTCTTTCAACCCATCATACAGAAAAATCTCTTTACTTAAATAGTTGAATATGGGTCTGTATTTCTTGTAGTTCTTGATAATCTTCAAGGTCTTGTAGACTATATAGTCCAGTGCATCTTCTTTTTGGGATTTCCCGTCTCCTTTCTTCAAGATGCCATATTTCTCATCCCAGTACGACAAGATACATTCCCTGACATGATCATACCTCTTGCTCACGTTCTGCCTGGTACTGATATCAAGAACCTCCAGCATGTTCTCTTTCGAAAACTTTCTGTTTTGTGTCGGTCTGATATGTAGTGCTATAACACGTAATCCCCCATTGATAGTTCTTAGCGGATAGTTTCCGGCATTATCTTTATAGAACAACAGCGCCGATAGTCTTTCTTTCGCCAGTGCATTCTCCTTTACCACGTTCAACCTTCCATCATCGCGCATAGGGTGTAGCACTATTGGCGTCTGGTATCCATCGTTCTTATGAAATATTCCTTTCAGCCATATCGAGTCCTCGGTAGGTTTTTCGTCCGTTACTTTGATATGAAGTGCCTCAAGTCGCTTTGCCGGTGTCGCTTCCGACAGAAAATCTCTGTAATTGAATCCATAGAGCGAATAGTTGCACACCATCGTATAGAACAGAGATTTCAATATTCGTCTTCCTTCCCTGTGTCTTTTTATTGGTGCATTGAGGTCATTCCTCTTCCATTCCCTATCTAGAATATAATAGACTTTGAAAGGTCTATATTCATAATAATGGTTAATGCTTGCTTTGTAATATCTTAGTTCCACATGTCTCCCATGCGATTTCAGGATATACACTGTGTTTCCAATCTGAAAGCACAAGTCTGCAAACACATAGTCAATAAAATGAAGGTGTTCGGCTGCCGAGAAGTTGTATCCTTCACCAAGCAATGCCGCAGCCAGGTTGTTTATCGTTCTGACCAGCAATTCTACGATACTACTTTTTCCCGAACCATTCTTTCCTACCACAGCACAGAGGCTGATCTTCATTTCATCAGTATCAAATAGCGAATAGTCCTGCTTGGCTTGTGGAGTCATTGTTATTGTCTGGTAGTCATCTCCAATAGTGATGCCTTTATAGAAATAATACCACTGGTCTGTTCCATACAATGCCTTTTGTATGGACTCTACCTTGTCGTAATATCTGGCATCAGCCTCTGGGAACTCCTCTGGCTGTGGCCATACTGCTTTAATACCAATGATTCTAAAACTATTCTTTGCCATATCACAACTCGGATTCTTTTAAAACAATAGACTTCGGATCAACCGTCAAATAGTTCAAGTGAGCTTTCGTCATACTTGAAACAATTGTTTCTATTACATTCCTATCGGACGACGTTTCCTGGCCGGCTTCCTTTTCTGCAGTGTGTGGTTGTGACGAGCAAAACAGTATCGTTTGCTTATTTTGAATATTTGCACATGACTCAAACAACCTCTTAAGACTAGATTCCTTCATTGAATGCTGACAAGGTTCATCCATTACAAGAAATCCTGGATGGTTTTCGCCCTCGGATAGTAATGTTAGATAGTATGCCCAAATACTTCTTATAAAGTCCGAAGCTGAAGAGTCTGAACGGATCTCCTCTTCGTAGTCTCCTTTGATTACTACAGGTAGATATTGATACGTATTCTTTTGTTCTGAAAAACCCACATGTGGTCCAACCTGATTACTCGTGTAGCCAAAAAGCGACAGATACTTTTTAAATACTATTTCTTGGTTATCAATCGGACTTCCTGTTTTTTCTCCGTTTTTCTGCTTTACCAAATCTTCCAGAACTTTTTTATATCCGTCTCTCAGGCCATTCAGCAATACGCGTTCCTGCTGTATATGTTCCTCTATACTGCTCAATAAAGACAACTTCGACTTGCAATCTACAAGCTCATATTGCTCTGCTGTTGTAAGAGGATTCAAATTCACATTTGCCTCATCAGCAATTGCCTTCAACTTCGTTAATTCCTCAGAAAGTTGGTTCTCTAGATAAAGTTTGTTCATCTCCTGATTACCTATTGATTGCTCAAGCTTTTCTATCATTGGTTTCAGGAATTTCCTTTGCATGTCTAACGCATGTAGACTATGTTCTATTTGTTGTTTAGAGATGATAAAGGAATCATTATCCACAGGCAATGGCTGATGACATGTAGGGCACTGACTCACATCAAGATTTGACACGATGTTATTAACCTTATTCAGTCCATGATATCTTTTAATCTCAGAATTAATGATATAAACCTGATTCTTGATGTCATTCAATTTTCTTGTTTCATCAGCTATTGTAAAACAGAATTTCTCATAGGTCCTTTTGTGCTCTTGATAGGTTGCGAGTGCTTTCTTATATCCGTCATCTGTCGAGCCTTTTATAGCAGTTTTTGCCTTCGTCTCAAGCTCAGCCGCCCTTTCTGCCAATGCTTTGCGATAATCTGCCAAATCACTCTTGCCATCTCTTACACCTATTCTCAGTTCATCTACTGATATCGACTGTTTGTTTATATTATCAGAGAGCTGATCAACATACATTTTGTTATACGATAGATAACGCGAAAAGTCCCTCACATGCTTACACCAATCTTCTTCTATCAATTTCTTTTTCTGTTTCAAACTGTTGGATACAGTCAAATCGGTATCCATCTCGTAGTTCATCGCATATTCTATGATTCGCTGTTTTGGCGATGCTATATTGAAAGATCTGATGGTTGCAAAGAAATCTGACCAGCCACGCGTTTGCTCAATATAAGTAAGCGCGAACAAGGTCTGCAGATACAGCTTGGTCATCTTGTCTGAGTTCCTGCTCAGCACATCTATCACCGGAATTCCACCAAACTTTGACAAGAGAGCATAGAAACCTGTACCATAGTCCATGTTATGGTCATCCGATGAATGTATGTAATACTCGCGCTCTCCTTCATGGCTCATATTTTCATACTTGTCTTCCCATACTGCAATCACATTAGGTCTGGCTTCTTCATCTTTAATCGACCTTTTCATGGTCAAATATTCTCCTTTGTCATTCGACAATTGTAAAACCACGTATGAGGAAAGTACCTGCCATTCTATATCTCCTTTGTCAGCCACATGACATCTGAAAGAATCCTTTACTGATTTGTCCAGAGACCTCTCTCCCATTTTCCCATCGATGAGTTCTTCCATTCCCAAGCAATAAAAGAGAGTCCTTACAATGGTTGTTTTACCGGAGGTATTGTCACCTACTACAAGGTTTAGTCCCTCTGTGAAACTTAAAGTTCTACCAAAGTTCCTTATATCCTCATGATTATCGGCAGCAGCTGCTTGTATACAAATATCTATCAGGTCAATCTTTATCATAGTCAAAAATCAAATTCCAATTGTTCCAATAATTTATCTGTTAAACCTCCAATACCATCGAGTTCATCTCTAATGTCTTTCACCAAGTCCGTATCTGTTATGGCTTGGAGAAATGCTGATGACTCAAAATCAAGTGCATAGCTAATTTTGCCACTCTTATTCATTTCCACCTTGATGAGGTGGTTACAAAGACACTGTGTCACAACCTGCACAACATCGTTTTCCAATATCCAAGGGGCCTCGGTTATTCTTTTGCTCTTACGAAGAGCTATTAGTTTATTCCTATTGTCTTCATTCTTTAGACTCCATAAATACATTTGTAACTTGGGTAGCGTTACTTCCCCAAACTTCTGGATGGTCAGTATAACCACCAAAGTTTTAAACAGCGCAGTTTCTCCGGCTGAAATAGGATATATATGTTTTGTGTATACTGATTCTATCATCATTATTTCTTTTTATAATCAAGAGAACAATCAAGCAATTTTTCCGCAATACTATGTCTGGCATAACCATCAGAAACTGTATTTCTTTGGTCCTTTAAGGCTATAATCCGCTGGGCCGCATCTTGAATTTCATCTTTAATTTTAGCCATATCATCACGGGCGTCTTTACCTTGTACATACATGCTTCTGTCTTTAAGGAAATCTTCAAATAATTCAGATTCTTCTGCCATTATCTGTTTTGACACTAATGGAGTTTTGTTCAATTCAATCTTTAGGTAAAGTCCTTTTAAATAGTCATCCAAATACTCATCTCTTTTGCCAGATGCCTCATCACCGTCAGGATACAAAAGGCTTAGTTTTCTTTCCAGATTATCTATGTATTCTACATTGTTTTTAAGATATTCGGCCTTCAGATCTTCATCAATCTCCTTTTTCTTATACGTCGTCCATTTCTCCACAAGCTGAAACAGGTTCGTTTCTTTGGTTCTCTCGTCAAGAATGCCATCAAAATACTCTGTTGGATAGACTATCACATCACTAAACGAACCATTTTCGTCCAGCATCCTCTTTATATAACCAACGTGGTAAAGAATACCTGCTTTTTCAAAGAAAACACCAGAGCCGGAATTACCACCCATCAACTTTTTAGCGTTCACAGTCTGATTGCTAATACTTTCATCTGCCAAATGCCACTGATTCATCCCAACTTGTTTAATTTGGAACAATCTACCCATTTCATTAAGTTCCGAATAACCATAGAAGAAAAACTGCTCTTCTGCTAATCTCGTGCTACATCTTTTTACTACATTAACATAATCGAAGTCTATGTTTGGTTTTTCTACTAATATCACTGCGAAATCCTTTTCTTCAGAGTAATCGCTCCGTCGGCAAATCTCTATCACCTCCACACATACTGGTTTATTTTCAGCATATAAGGTCAGAACAATATCTTCTGCTGCAAAAGGTTGGTGATTACTCTTTTTCATCACACAGTGGCCTGCAGTCATCACATAGTAGTTCGTTCCGTCTGAGATAAGTGTACCTGTGCCCAGTTCCGCATCTTCATTGTCTTCACACTGAATTTTGACAGATACATGAGCGAGAAGTTCTATTTGAGTCATAGGCCTGATTTACAAATATTCTACGTCAAAATGGGGAGCAAAAGCAGCAATCTCTTCTTCACCTGGATTCAAGAACTGATAACCATTGCTTTCGATAACTGATTTCTGGTAATTGAAATAGATATTTACACGTTTGCTCCAATCTCTTTTATCGTGATAGAGAATATTACCTATAGTCTCTCTATCAGGATGGCAGGCATTTCCATTCCCCCCATTTGTAGAGATGATATAGTCATTACACTCTATCATGTCAAGCAATTCGTTGCTGATATTATCTTTGCTTCCGTGATGAGAAGCCTTCACAAAGTCTACACGTATTTGATTACATTCACTATACCCTAGTTCTTTCAAGCTCCTAACAAATGTAGTTGGCATCCCGTCACCAAGCATCAATACTTTCATATTGTCACACTCCAAATAGAATCCTATAGACGACCAATTGACCACATCACTTGGAGATTTTAAGGATGGATTGTCTTTATTATTACCCGCAAGATCTTTTAAGGATGCCATCAACGCCTTCTTCTGTCTTTTATGGCTAGCAGATATATTGGCAATAGCCTCGGTGTAGTTTGCATCATTTTGTGCCTTTACATTTTCTTCTGGGGATAGAATATCAATCTCCGCAAAAGGGAGACTAAGCCTCATTCCCGCTGTTATTGTCTTTTGCCAACTAACTGGCAAATATCCGTTATTTTCTAATCCCTCATTAATTTCAGTCAACAGGTCTGCCAATTTTTTAGCGTGGGAATATGAAATATCTGAAGTATCTGAAAATGGTACTTCGTATGCACAATTACACCATATTTCTTTTATGGGGAAAGGCTTATCATGCTTATGTTTATTAATATAGGCCAATATACCACCAATATGATCAAGGTCATAGTGAGTTAGAATCATTAAATCAATGGTACCAATGTTATCAAGCTTTTCCACTATATGGCAGCTGTTTTTGTCTGGTCCTCCATCTACAACGACAACACCTGAATTATCACCCTTTCGGCAACTTAACACAAAGGCATCACCATGCATAGCTTTTAAGACTCTAATACCTTTAGGACTATCGATATTCATAAGCATCTTTTATTCCCTCACTCTTTACCGCGTAGCCTTTTAAACTCATCATGGTTCACCCGAAGGGCAAAGGCTACTCTCCTTTATCACGTATCTTTCAAATATGAATATACCAACTTCCCTAATCCTGTCACTTTATAGGCATAATCATCTGAGAATATATTAAGATTGATAAGCAAATTCAGTGATGTTATAATACTAAGTTCTACTTCATATACAACATCACCACATAATTGACTTTTGACCACCTCATTATTCTGGCAATAATCAATTATTGTTTTTTTCCAACGAGCAATGACAAAATCACCTCCCATAACACCACCAGCATGTTCTTCAACTTCATTTACAGCTTTGAATATCACCCTTTGATTGCTTGTTAGCTTTGATATCGTATCAAGCACAGCATATTTATTGGGGTCATCTTTATGTTCTATCGTTCCGAATTGGCAATACACATTACTCAATGTTCTGATTTTATCGCTATCACCTTCGTACATCACACGTTGCAACAGATTCCTGAGCATATCCAGAGCCTCCTCGCTCTCAAACCACTCCTTGCTTACCTTTTGTTCCTCCATCGAAGCCATCTTCTCTTTCATGGCATCTATGGCTTGCTGCATATTCTTCTGTTGAATCTCAGCGTATTTGTCAAAGAGCAGATGATCCAGGCCTCCTCCTACAAATGGAATCGACGCGACTCCAGCTCTTAGCCAACCCATTCCCGATGGCGCAAGATCTTTCATTTCCTCACCCATTGATTTCTCGGTTCCATTATCCACAGTGTCTTTTATCACCGCCAACTGCTTCTTAATCTTATCTGGCATTTTCATATTCGTGTATATTCATGCAATCCGTGTTCGCTATAGACAAGAAACAGCCACAGTCAACTCGTGACCGCAGCTGTTATCCTTATTCCCTCATTCTTCCTATTACCACACTCATCGCACACTCTATCTCATCAAGCGGCACTCGCCCTCCCCACATACGATAAACGTATATCGGAGTGACACCACCATAGTCCATGGAACATGAGCGAGCCTCATCATCCATAAACTCGCGCAAGCGAACTATCAACTCCATAACTGTCTCTAAACTTTAAACCTTAAACTATAAACTTTACAAAGAAAGTATATCTTCCGGATCATACCTTAAACTCGAATATCACGGAACCGCTCTTCATCGACCTACAGGTATGAAACACGCCCGACTTTCATCCACTATCACCATCGGCATTTGCAGGACAGTCCGTCATTATCTCCTCCAGAAACTTATAATTCATCTTCAGCGACAGCGAGGCCCTCGGTTTGATTTCCTCCTCCCACGTCTTCTTATTCGACAAGCTGAATGCGATATCACTTCTAAAGGCTATCTCATTATCGCTCGGATGAATATACACATTCACTTCCTCCTTTTTCATGTCAATCCGACTCACGCAGCAGAATTCCGGTTTCCCGCCCCTTTCCATATCACGGTAATAGCCGATCACCTGCGTTGACAATTGACTGGCGAACGCCTCATCCCCTAGCAGCTTTTTCAACGACGATTCCTCAGCTAGCTCTCGCTCTGCACCCCTGATAATCGTATCGCATAAGTCGTCACCCACTTTGAGGTCTGCAAAGTCCATCGACCCCGATCCTGTAGGCATATAATAGTTGGCATTATAGCCAGCATTGGCTGCCTGACGGAAAACAAAAATAAATCCATCATTTGTATACAACAACGTTGAAACACCAATATGATCCGCGAAATCCGAATCTCCTAACGATCTAATCGGGTCAGTATTCATATTTACCGGTGGAAACAACTTATAGTTCGAACCTCCTACATATTGCGTATAGATAAAGTTCGTAAGATAGCCATGATAATAATACCCTTTGGTTACGCGCCATTTGTACGACCCATCCTTAGAAGAAATTATTTCACTGGCGAAACATAATTTCTCATCATTCGTAAACAGCCCCCCTCTTTGAGAAACCTCATACCAGCGATGGTTCAAGAATTTCAGAAGCGTATCCTTATATAGTTTCACATATTCCAAGGGATCTTTACGCTTCTTTTTACAGAGATCTGGTACAATCTTTTTCTGCCCATCCTGAAACAATTTCACAATATTCTGATTCTCAAGCACGCCCAAATCCGTATTAATCTGATAAGGAAATTCCGAATTGATAATCAAATCATGATCCACCTGTATCTTATTAAAGTCATTCTTTTCGTCAAGGCCTTTTTTCAGCATCGACGTCAACGGCTCTCTCGGATCCTCCTTCTTCAAGAAAGAAAAGTGTCCTACCACATTAAACATCTGCCAGATAAAATTAATAAAGAAGGCGAAGAACACCAAGAGAAACGATGGCTGGAGTGCGATGTCTCTCCAATTGAATACAGTCCATACAAGGATCAATATATCTACCGCAGTACTAAACAGTTGGAGACGATCCAACGACAGCACAAACCACAAATAAGATATAAAATTTCTAATAAATCGCCACATAACACATGTATTTCTGAGCTTGTCCGGTTACTGAGCTTGTCGAAGCATTACCTGTCTAATTCCTCGTAGATGGAGTTGTTGCTGCGGTACTCAGGCACAATCTGCTTCATTTTCTTGACGGTGGCGAGGTCGTCGAACTGGCCGGAGAGGGCGATGAGCTCGTCGATGTCCTTCGAGACATGCTCATAGTCGTACTCACGGACCTGGGCGATGCGGATCTTCTCGTGGAACGAGGGTTTGGTGTTCTCCTTCTCGTTGAGCACCTCCTCATAGAGCTTCTCACCGGCGCGGAGACCTGTGTAGAGGATCTTGATGTTCCTGGCACCGGAGAGTTTGATCATCCGCTGGGCGAGGTCGGCAATCTTCACCGGCTTGCCCATATCGAACACGAAGATCTCTCCACCATGCCCTTTGGTACCCGCCTCAAGCACGAGCTTACAGGCCTCGGGGATCAGCATGAAGTAACGGATGATGTTCGGGTGGGTGACCGTGACCGGGCCGCCATTCTTGATCTGTTCCTGGAACAGTGGGATGACCGAGCCGTTCGAGCCCAGCACATTACCGAAGCGCGTGGTGACAAACTGCGTCTTCGACACCTTGTTCAGCGCCTGCACGTAGATCTCGCAGATGCGCTTCGAGCAGCCCATGACGTTCGTGGGGTTCACGGCCTTGTCCGTCGATACCATCACAAACTTCCTGGCATTGTATTTCACAGCCAGGTCGGCGATGATCTTCGTGCCCTGGATATTGTTCTGCACCGCCTCCGTCGGGTTGTTCTCCATCATCGGCACATGCTTATAAGCAGCGGCATGGAACACGTAGTCGGGCATATAGTCAGCAAAGATACGTTCCATACGCTCCTTTTTGCAGATTGAGGTGACGATAGTCTCCGAGCGCACCTCAGGGAAGTCCTTCGCCATCATCAGACGGATGTCATGCTCCGGTGTCTCCGCCTGGTCGATCAGTATCATGATAGCCGGCTTATAGGCCGCCACCTGTCTCACCAGTTCCGAGCCGATGCTGCCGGCAGCACCCGTGATCATCACGCGCTTGCCCGTCAGTTCCTTCTTTACCGACTCCATGTCGCAGACGATCTCCGCCCTGGGCAGCAGGTCCTCGAGGCTCACCTCATGCAGATGAACGTTCTCTAAGGCGGGTGCATCCTCGGGCTTGTCGGTGTACTCCGACGTCTCGATGTTCACCCACTCCTGGGCATTCTGCGCCATAAAGATCTTCACGCCGTTCTCGATGAGCATGTCCTGCAGTTCCTGCTGGTTACGGAACTCGTTCGTACGGAAAGGCGACACGATGATGCCCTCGATGCGTTCTTCGCGGATGATCTCCGCCAGATCGTCCTCCATCGAATATACCTTCTCACCCATCAACCGGTTGTGACGGTAACGTTTGTCATGGGTGATGAAGCCCTTCACCTTGTAGCGTGCCGGTTTCTGACTGCGGATGTTCTTCGCCAGTCCAACACCGCCTGACATGGCTCCGTAGATGAGCACACGGATGGAGCGTTTCGAACTGGTCAGCACGTCGAACACGTTCTTCACGATGATACGCAGGGCCCACTGCAGCATCGTGGCCAGCAGGAACATCGCCACGATCTCCCGCACAGGCATATTCAGGAAATACACCTCCGGGTAGTTGGTCATCCAGTAGTGTACCGTCAGCACGATGACCAGCGACAGGCCGTTGGCATAGGCCACACGCTGCAGGTCGACGAACGACGAATAGCGCAGAATGCCCGAATAGGTATAGAACACCCGGGTGCCGATAAAGCTCAGCACGACGAACAGCAGGATAGTGTTCATCAGCAGACCGAAACGCCCGTCTATCAACAGTCCGTAGTTAAACACGGCGTGACTGACAAGTCCCGAAAACAGAAGAATCAGGCCGTCGAGGATAAAGATACACCAGAACGGCAGGGCGTTCTTATTGAAATACCAATTGAACAACTTGTTGAAAAGACTCATTCGTAATAATCTTAAAAATCGTGGTCGTTAAATGATGTTAGCTTTAATCGTGTCAATAATCCGACGGATGTCATCATCCGTCACCATCGGTCCTGAAGGCAGGCAGAGACCCCGTTTGAAGATACTCTCGCTGACGCCGTTGATATAGGCCGGTGCATCCTTGTAGACTGGCTGTTTATGCATCGGCTTCCAGAGTGGTCGGCTCTCTATATCCTCAGCCTGCAGAGCCAGGCGCAGCGCCTCCACGTTGGTGTTGGGCTCACAGTCCGTATGTAGCGGACCGCCTTTATGCACCACCCCAGGAGCACCTCCGACAGCACGCTCCACAGGTTTGCTATAGGCCAGTTCTTCGCCTTTCACGCGCAAATTCTCATCCAGCACAATGACACTCAGCCAATAGTTGCTCGCCATCAGTCCCCTCATTTCATGATGGTAGGTGATGCCCTCCACATCGCGGAAGGCCTCCTCATACATCTCGGCAATATGGCGGTGGTGAGCGATATGGTCCTTGGCCACCGTCATCTGTCCCCGACCGATGCCCGCACAGATATTGCTCATACGGTAATTGTAGCCCACAGACGCATGCTGGTAATAAGGATAGGCCTCACGGGCCTGCATGGCGTACCACTTCACCCTTTCCTTGGACTCCTTGTCCGGGCAGATCAACGCGCCACCACCCGAAGTCGTGATCATCTTGTTGCCGTTGAACGACAGCACACCGTAGTCACCGAACGTGCCGACCAGCTGTCCCTTGTACTCCGATCCGAAGGCCTCAGCGGCATCCTCCAGCACGGGGATGTCGTATTTCCGGGCGATAGCCATAATCTCATCGATCTTCGCAGGCATGCCATAGAGATAGACCGTCACGATAGCCTTCGGCTTCTTGCCCGTCTTGGCGATGCGGTCTTGGATGGCCTCCTCCAGCAAGACTGGGTCCATGTTCCAGGTGTCAGGTTCTGAGTCGATGATGATGGGTGTAGCGCCTAAGTAGCAGATGGGGTTCATCGAGGCGCAGAACGTAAAGCTCTGGGCCAGCACCTCATCTCCGGGACCTACGCCGAGTGCCACCAGTCCCAGATGCACCGCAGCCGTCCCCGATGACAGCGCCACCACCTGTTTATCCGCCAGGCCTTTCTTAATTCTTAATTCTTCATTCTCAATTTCGGTTATGAAGGCCCTAAGGTCTTCCTCAAACCCGTCCACATTCGGTCCGAGCGGCGCCACCCAGCGCCCATCGAATGCCTGGTTGATATACTTCATCTCCTCCCCCGTGTCACTCATCCGTGCCAGGCAAAGGTGTACCTTCTTTTTCATGACAATCTCCGTGAAGTTGTCGATCACATACTGCAGCTGCTCGTCGGTCATTTTCGTGTTCAGCGGCAGCGTGATCTCATTCTCAAAGAGATGGTAGGCGTTCGGGTAATCCTTGATATCGAATCCGAGGGCCTTATAGGCCGTCATCATCGGCAGCGGCTTGTAGTGAACGTTGGTGGCAATGCCCCTTTCTGCCATCTGCTCGATCACGCGGTTCGTCTCTTGACGGCTCTTTCCCAACAGGCGCACCAGATACAGGTGGTGCGAGCTGCAGTGGTTGTCGTCCTGATGGTTCAGCACTGCCACGGGCAGTTTGGCCATGGCCTCGTTATAGCGCCTCACCATCTCCTGCCGACGCTTCAGCATCGCGGGATAGCGTTTCATCTGCACCAGTCCGATGGCAGCCATGATGTCGGTCATGTTACACTTGTACCACGGACCGATGATGTCATACTCCCAGGCGCCGAGCTTCGTCTTGGCCAGGGCGTCCTTGTTCTGTCCGTGCAGAGAGAACAGCTGCGACAATCGGTATAGCAGTCCGTTCCAGGTCTCACCATCGATAAAGGGCACATTCGGCATGTAATCTCTCAATTCAGCCTTCTCAACTCTTAATTTCCCAAAGGGCAGGTTCCACGTCACGGCGCCCCCCTCAGCCGTAGTAAAATTCTTTACAGCGTGGAAGCTGAACGAACTGAAGTCCGCGATGGAACCGGCCATCTTACCCTTCCGCCATGCGCCGAACGAATGGGCACAGTCAGCCGACACGATAATTCTCCCTATCTTCGCCTGCAGGGCGTTCGACGGGTGGAATAGCGCTTTCTTCCGTTCCACGATCTCATACACACGGTCGTAGTCGGCCACGATGCCACCCAGGTCAACGGGCACGATCACCTTCGTGCGTTCGGTAATAGCCTTCTCCAGCTGGTCGTAGTCCATCTCGACGTTGTCCTTCTGCGAGTCAACCATTACCAGCGTCGCCCCCACATGCTGTGTCACTGATGCGGTAGCCGTATAGGTATATGCCGGTACGATGACCTCGTCGCCTGGCCCGACGCCCAGCAGATGGAGTACCATCTCCATCGATGCCGTGGCGGAGTTCAGACATACCGTCTTGTCCGTATGCACATACTCGGAAATCTGTTGTTCTAACTTCTTGGTTCGTGGACCCGTTGTGATCCATCCGGAGAGAATCGCCTCTCTCACTTCCTGTACCTCCTGCTCTGTCATGTCAGGAGGAGAAAAAGGTACTTTCATATTTTTACTCTTAACTCTAAATTCTAAATTCTTAACTCTTAATTATTAACTCTTAATTATTTTGTAGAACGTCAGGAAAATAATCTTGAAATACTCACTAATACTCTGATTCTCAATCCACTTCATGTTATAACGGATCTTATCGGGCATGATCTGCTCGATATAGGCCTTGTCAGGATCCTCAGCCTGCCCGAGAATCACGTTCTCGTCCACATACTCCATCGAGGCCCAGTCGGTGATGCCGGGGCGCACGGTGAGCACCTTGCGCTGTTCCTCCGTATAGAGGTCCACATAACGCTTTACCTCAGGTCTGGGCCCGACGAGACTCATATCCCCGATAAACACGTTCCATAACTGGGGCAGTTCGTCAATCTTCGACTTCCGAAGGAAATACCCCATCTTCGTGATACGCGGGTCGTGCCCGCCAATGGTGATCAGGCTGCCTTTGTCGGCATCAGTCCGCATCGAGCGGAACTTATACAATTGGAACGGCCGGCCATTCAGTCCGATTCGTTCCTGGGAATAAATCCCCCCACCCTTGCTCTCTATCCTGATCAGCACATACACAATCAGAAACAACGGCGACAGGACTATCAGACCTATCCCCGAGAAGAAAATGTCAAAAAGTCGTATCATATAATAGCAGTTTTCTAAGAACACCCATTAACCTTTGGAATTCCTCCCGTTGCCGTTCCGGGTCCCCGTCATAATGACTGATGATGGCTCGCCAGAGACCAATCAACTGGGATTCCTTTAACTCAAAGTCTGGGGCAATTTTTCCGCTTTAGACACCCCCGATGACACCATGCGTGAGACCGATCTGGTCCTCGATGGTGCGACGCTGACGATAGAAGACACGGTCTGCCTCCTTCAACGTCACGACTGCCAACTCATGAGCCGCTGACAGCTGGTCTAAAACATACTTGTTCTTCATTGTTTGAATGAAATTGATTTGAAAAATGTTAATAAAAATATATTGTGTCCGCACCACGGACAGTTATTCTTTCATTTATCCGAAAACATCGAATTTTGTAGCCACAGATTTCACAGATAATCACAGGAGATTCGATTCACACAGATGATTACAGATAACGCAAAAAAACATTTAGATCTATGGACAGAACAAATCTTCAATTAGTAGAAGCGGAGATGGACATGGCAGCCATGACGCCGAAGGAACGGGAAGAGGCGCAACACAAAGCTGAACTCTTAGCCATGCTCCAGAAATTGCGAATTACACCAGACATGAAGTTGCCGCCGTTGGAATTCCTGTTCAACATGCTCGGCAAACCGTGTTTCCCGAGAGGCGAGGTGGTGACCGTCACAGGTAAGCCGAAATCGGGAAAGACTTTCTTCCTCTCCCTATTGATGACCGCCTGCACAACCGACAAGGATGTCATAGGTATCAGGCGGGCGACAGACTCACCTCCGCTGAAATGCCTGTGGTATGATACAGAGCAGTGCCAACAAAGCACCCGTGAGATCATCGCCGACAGAATCCGGCCGATGGCGCAGGGTTGTTTCCAGGAAGAGATGTTCGACGTATTCAACTCACGAAGCCTGGATTTCGCGGAACGTATGGAACTCTTGGCGAGCGCCATCGACCATTGTCATCCCGACTTGGTGGTTATTGATGGTATCTGCGACTTGATCCGTGACATCAACGACGGCACCACCGTGAAGACCGTCGTAGAAGACCTGATGCGTACGGCTCAGGCGCACGACTGCTGTATCGTATGCGCCATCCACCAGAACAAGGGAGCGGAAGACCGCAACCCCAGGGGATGGATTGGTACGGAGCTCAACAACAAGTCGTTCGAGGTCTATGCCTGTGAGCTGCTCAAACCGGAGATGATCTTCGCCGTGGAACAGATGCTCAGCCGCAGGTACCGCATGGACCGGCTTTTCTATTTCGTGGTCGACGACAACGGGTTGCCGCATCGTTCAGACGGCCCTGAGACAACTGGCGACAGTTCAAAAGAGAAGAAAAACTATCCGCCCATGAACGAGCAGTATGTCCGCTGGGTCGACGATAAAATGACCATCGACATCAGAAATCTCTTCTGTGATGTACTCAAGAACGGGCCCCTCTTTTATACCCCCTTGCAGCAGAAAGCCATGGAGCTGCTCGGTTGCAAAGAAACGGGCTACTGGAACAACCTCTTCACACAGGCCAAGAACCAACGGGTGATTGTCAACAACCGCGACAAAAACGGCAAAAGCGTCTGGGAACTGCCGCAGAAGGCCACGCCAGCGGTCGAACTCGACCTCATGCCGACGGACGAGGCGCCGCCGTACTGAGCAGCCCCTCCTCTTTAGGCCCCCTTATAGGGGCCATAGAGGGGGGCTCAGGCTGCTCCAAGAACGGTGGAGCCTCCCCCATCCCAAATTCGGCAAATAATATTCAACTCAGATTAAATGAAATTCGAAGAACTTTTCACAGACTCGTTCCAACAACTCAGAGCATCCTTTCAGACGACCGAACAGCTCCTGCAGCCAATGGTCGGGAAGATGCTTAGTACAGACTCCCGTTTCTGCCAGGAGGCAGTGGCGCAAGCGCTCATCTCCGAAGAAGGGATGCAACGGGCAGCAAAACGCTATCATCTTGGCAAGAGCCGTAGTGGAGAGACCGTGTTCTGGATGATCGATGAACAGGGTCGTGCCCGAGATGCCATCGTCGGCGACTCCTGGGCCTCCGTGCTGCTTAAAAAGCGTGGTCTCATTGACAAGGAGTGGTGTCCGGTGCATTGTTTGTTTGGACTCCATTTATTGGTGGAGGGTGGAGGGTTGAAGGTGGAGGGAGATTACTCGGCGGCAGACATTTCTCATTCCTCATTCCTCTTTCCTCATTCCTCAAAAAAAATCGCGATCGTCGAATCCGTGCGGTCTTGCATCGTGCTGTCGGAGCGGATGCCGAAGTACCTGTGGATGGCGACGGGGTATCTGGCGAACCTTAATGCCCGGTTGTTCTTACCGTTGAAAGGTCATCATATCGTCTGTTTTCCGGCAACCGATCCGACAGGGGATACGTATTTATTGTGGCTATCCGTAGCGGTGGAGGCCCGTAAGTATGGCATTGACATCACGGTCAGTCGTCTGCTCGAGGATCGAGCCACCCCCGAGCAAAAAGCCGCGAAGATCGACCTCGCCGACTTTCTCTTTGTCACCCAGATCTCACAGATGACACAGATTATTAATTCTTAAAACATGACAGAAAAAGCACTCAGAGAACTATTACGATTGATTAACGAGCCGGGAGAACCGGTGAAGCCCTTCGAGATTCGCTCCTACGGCAAGTCGGAACTGGCTATGCTTTATTTCCCAGACGCCAAGACGAAAAAAGGTGCGATGAACAATCTCAACTACTGGATCGACTACAACGGCGAACTGCGTGAAAAACTGCGAGCCCAGAACTCACCCCCAAACGCCCACCGATACACTAAGCGGGAGGTGGAACTTATCGTCGAATACCTTTGTGAGCCTTAATTCCCTCAAAGCGCCCGATACGTCACAAAAGGTAACAGCTGGTGTTTCAAAATGTTGTAATTTTGCATTGTCAAAGCAAGGTCGGACGAGGCCTCGAGAAACTACGCCACTTTCTGCCAGAATAATCCGTTTATTCCCCAAGAAAAAGCCGTTCTTTCTTCCCGACTGCACCGCGACACGAGATCAACAACTCTAAATTCTAAACTCTAAATTCTAAATTTTAACTATGGCAAGAGAACGAATTACCTTTCCTGTGAACCTGCGTCAGAACACCAATGACGACAGCACTGCCTTCGGCAAGTGGTTCCCCGTACCTTCATCCAGCGAGCCCATGTCGCTCAAGGGTTTCGCCAAGCACCTCGCCGAGCACGGCAAGCTCGCAAGCTACGACATGCTCGTGCTGGTGCTCCAGAACATCGTCGGCTGTATGAAGGAGCTCATCCTGCAGGGCCAGTCGGTGAAGCTCGACGGCCTGGGCACCTTCCGCCCCACCATTGAGGGCAAGGGCTCCAACGATGTGGAGACGGCCATCAGCCAGGGAGCCAATGTGGTCATCGAGGGCATTCACCTGCGTTTCAGTCCTGAGAACGCCAAGGGCGAGAAGCTCACCAGCCGCGCCCTGAAGGGCGAGTGTGCCTTCGAGTTCAAGGATGTCCTCATCCGCAAGGAGAAGACCGTCGATGGTAAGAAGAAGGTCTACTTCGAGAAGATCGCTGTCAGCGACTACGCCCTCTCCCAGACCGAGACCACCTCTGGTGGCGGTGGCGAAGGTTGAGCCCTTCTCCCCCTAAGTTAGGGGGAGCTAGAGGGGGGCTGAACAAGCCCTTTCCCTCTCGAGGAGCGTGAGTCCCTGAGTCTGGGACAGTGCTATAGCACCTCAGGCAGTCTCCATACTGCAACATCATCCATCATACTGCTATCAAGCCTGTCTGCTCAAACTCATGTTCCTTTCTTCCAGGGCAAGGCCCTGAAAGGTATGTTCTTTTCTCTGGCGCAGAGAAAAGAACGAAAAGAGACATCCACCTATCCCAAGCCCCTCCCTATATGGAGGGGATGTAACTGCCTCCGGCGGCATACGCCGTCCTACGTCAGGGTTCTTGCGTCCCGTTGGTAGCAAGCGGCAAAGCCGAGCGTTGGTATGGCTCTCAAGCCTGTGCCCCTGCGGGGTTCGCCATTTTCTTCTACATCCCCGCTGTCGCCGCCCCTTGGTAAGGGGCTCATCTGCGCGCCAGCCGATAAAAACACAAGCCGTGTCCCGGCTTACCAAAACATAGAAAAATTTGACGGTTTCTGCAAATTTTTGTTTGCATCCTCCCCATATAGGGGGAGGCCTTGGAGGGGGTGGATGCTTCTTTGCTTCTTTCTTCGCGCCGAAGAAAGTAAGAAATCTGGGGTTTGGGGGTATCCCCCAATAATATACCTGCAGGGCAACCCTGCTTAATATAATTGATTAAAAATTTAAATTTTTATAAAAGTATGAGAATCTTTAAAAACATTCCTGCCGATAAAATCGGCAACTTCATCCTGACGGTCATTACCGCCTTCGTATCAACCTTCCTGATGCAGTCTTGCATAAACCTCTAAATCATGTCTGCTATGCGACGAATAGATTTGCTTATTATTCACTGTACAGCCTCTCGCCCAAACCAGCATCTGACTTTCGAGATGCTCGACCAGATGCACCGTGCCAAAGGCTGGAACGGCTGCGGCTACCACTACTACATCACCCGTGATGGTCAACTCCACATCGGCCGCCCCGAAGAGATGGTCGGAGCTCATGCCCGGCATTACAATGCCCACTCTATTGGTATCTGTTACGAGGGCGGTCTCGATGACCGTGGTCGCTCTGCCGATACCCGTACCCCTGCTCAGCGTGCAGCCCTCATCGCCCTGCTCCGCTCTCTGAAAGTCGATTACCCCGATGCAGATATTGTGGGCCACTGCGAACTCGAAGGTGTCCATAAAGACTGCCCCTCCTTCTCATGTCAGGAGTACCGCGACTACTTCAAGCACCTCCGCTAAATGATTTTGCAACCATAGCACTACCCCAGCCCGTCGTAAGACCCGCTGGGGATTTCTTTGTACCAAGAAACTTGCTATTCTTTTACAATAGCCGTAAAATCCGACCAGTTCTCTACCTTGAACGCCCGAATGTCACGTACTGACACTTTAAACCATGGAGTATTTTTCAAAGCATAAATAGCTGAGAAAAGATTAGCCATATCATCAATTTCTGTCAGATAGACGCTTCCCTGCGTATTGAAGAATTTATATTTACGCAGGATAATCTTTATTTCATAATAGGCATTATTATAAGGCTCTCCATAGGTGTTACGGAGTTCCTTAATGTCCATATCGAATGCGATTGCAAACATAGATTACAATGTAAGGAAAAACCGGCTCTGGCCAAAAAAGATTCTTCCCAACTTGTCCTTAATGGAAATAACCAGGCCAAGGAACGGGTTATGCTCAACATCAATCACCTCACCTTCTACCCAGTCTGGCTGAGCAGTAAGCTGAGGACTTGCCTTCATTTTGTCTCCAATCTTCGGTTCCATAACTACATTCTTTATAATTCCGGGGCAAAGATACGATATTTTTAATTATCCTCCAAACATTTTCTCATTTTTCTTCTTTCTGCTCATCAATGATATTGACTAGAAAAACTATCCTATCATTCTTGAGTTCAACAGTTCCCTATCAGCCAATGCTCGGCGTTCATATCTCTCAATGCTACTCTTGGCCAGATCCAACGTTTCTTTAGCGATACTCATACCTGTTTTGAATAAAGCCATATTACAGTAGCCTAATTCAGCCTCGAATTTATCCAAGAGAAACTGTTCTATTGGACTTGGAGTTCCCCCCTTTTCCATCAGTTCTTTTTGTAATTCTTCAAGATTATTCTGATAATAGCTCTTTACATTCTCGATTTTGACAACATGATAAATGCCACTTCCCAGTAATAAAATACGAGCACTATCTTTCACAATATCATTCTTCACTAAATCTTTAGCTTTAGAAATCACGTCCTCGGAAGACAATTCCGTCAGCTTCTTACACGATGGAAGATCATTTATCGGTATTGCATTGATAACAATACTTCTCAAGTCACAAAGTATTCCCAATATATCATATGTAGCCGCTTGTATAGGAACTTCATCTCTAGTCTCATATCCTTTAACCCTGGTCAGACATCGTTTTATCCCCAACAAACTCGTTTCAAAGCATTCATTAATGAGACATGCTGTGTCATGACAATAGCATCTAAGAGCCTTCCTGGCATCTTCATATCTGCCAGAGAAGCTTTTGTTTCCATTATATTTAGAGCTTAATGTCTGTATTCTATCCAAGACATAAGTGGAATCCTTTATTACAACATATATACCATTATCCATAACTCTATATTAATGTAAGCCCCAAGATGCCATTCTCCAAAATCATACACAAGACGTCAAAATTGACAGCTTACAACAATCTCAGATTCATTATTCCTGCACAAAGCACATCTGCTACTGTATCTGTCAATTTTCAGCCCTGACAAATCCAACTAAACTAAACATGTATAGGCTCACTAACCCTACTACATGCATATTGGTAAAAATTATCAGCTATCTCCCTCCACTCATCCTTGAAATGAATCTGATAAGCGATCTGCTTCGTAAAGTTCAGCTTGAGAAACTTTTTAATCAAGTCATCCTTAAGTTTAGGATGGATTTTCTTGTTATTTTTCTTGCATTGCCTCACATGTCTCTCGTATGTGCATTTTTTAACATTATAAATATGCTCATAGATATCCTTAGCAAAGGTATCGTAACCAGGCTCTTCGATATCTCCAGTCGAGATTCCATTTTTCACATCGTAGTATCTTAGATAGTCCAAAAGCCCCTTCTTGATAAATTTCTCCATGAGAGATTTTCCCTCGTCTTTACATCTTTCATATATGAATAGAGGTGGTAACAAATTCTCTATCTCATGGACCTTAATTACTTCCAGTCTAACGTATTTCCCTTTGGTGTATGCAGTTTGAACAGCGCCACCTGTTGCGCCCACTGTTCCACCAGGGAATTTGATATCCGAATCAGCAATTGCAAGTGAAAGTATTTTACTATCCTGAAGTTTTGCAAGTTCCACCCCCATAGAATAACCACTACCATGCATCGAATTATAGGCCAGCCTATCCTTATCAACCTTTTTAATTATTCTTGTAACCAACGCATAAAATTCAACATCGTTGGGATTCTCCGCTAGGACAGGTATTGGCTGGATTGATCGTGTGAACCGAAAATAGCTGATTGGCAGCTCCGACCTCTTACAATTATCATTCAGTACAATCTTGTACGATACAGGTACATGATAATCATAAGTCTCATAATTATATAAATAGCGAAGTGCCTGCTTTGCCCTTTCATCAGAAATTTCTGGTTCAAAGGTATCATAGAAATCATCACTGAGAGTAAGCAAGTGATTACCCTCGTAATACCCTATAAGCAGATTTGTGATTCCTGTTATCACCTTTGCTTTGTCATCAGGCTGATAAGTACACAGATTGTCAGTCAATTCAAACAGCATAAAATCAATCCAAGAAACCAATTGGCCAATTACTTATACGTCCGTCCTCATTATATGCGGTTGTAGTGATTTTTGTTGCTCCATCCACTTTATCAAACAAATAGATAGAAATATCTTTCTCGTTTATATCGCTTTCTTTTCTACGAATCAGACGACCTATCCTGTTAATAATTGTAGGACTATGAGTCTCGATAATTATATTCAAATTATTGCTATTCTTTTTTGACAACCCTATAACATTTACAATCATATCAGCAAATTCTCTCTGCATAGCGGGATGCAAATGTATCTCAGGCTGTTCAATAGCCACTGTGTTAGGTAGTCCACAATATTTTCCATTTCTATTAGCAAGATCCCATAATAATGTTGCAACAGGCAGAATCTGCGAAAAACCAGAACCAACATCTACTAGATTATCATTTTCTCCATCTTTTTCCACCATTATGCTCTTGTGATCCTTTCCCTTTACAGTAAATACAGCTCCAAAAGATTCTTTCATGAACATCTTATAATCCTTGAGTTCATCTTTTGACATTCCAAGAATATATTCCATCAAATTCTTTCCTATTGGATCTACCGTTTCAACAGACAATTCCTTATTCCTCATATAACGACCATAATTATATCTGTATGGCGCGATATAGTATGAATTATCAAAGAAAGAGTTAATCATTCCATCAACGAATTTTATTGCTCTCTGTAAATTAACCAATATAAGATATGAAATTATTTTCTTTGTATCATCAGGTTTGATAGCAATATGCTTTAGAAGCATTGAGAAAATGGGGTTATCAGATTTCTTTTCCCAAGAATTTTTTACATCATCAACATGAAGCGACCTTATATTATATAATGCATTAAAAAATTTCTCATTGACTTCCGGAACGCTTTTCAACATTTTGTTTAATTGTTCCTGAATTTTGTCAATTTCCGAATTAGAAATCAACATTAATCTTGGTAGAAAAGCAGACTTTCTATATGTCCAGTCCATGCAACCTTCAAAATATTGTTCTTCATCTATCTTAATGATAAGAGGGTCTTCAATCTTGTTTTTTTCTATTTCTACCCTATGCTTTTTAAAAGTTACTACAATTTTTTTAATATATGTTTCATCTTTATGTGAATCAATAAACACTTCTGTCTTTACTTTTTTCAATCCATCTAAAAAAAGATTAGGATTCATATGAATGTAGGAACAATCAATACAATTATCTGTTTTACAACTTGGTTCTGTTGCAGCTTTCTCAATGTCAAATCCAAGCATAATAAGTTTTTCATCGATAGCATGTCTGCTAAGTGCCGTTTCAAATTTACCAAGATCATAATACTCATCAAACCACAATAATGGCCCTCTCATCCTATGATTTATTGTTTGTTTTATCATAGGGAATAATCGAATAAACGAACTTTTACCTGAGGAATTTTTACCCAAAAGAATATTTACCCGATTGACTGGAACATTGCCAGAATCTACAATACTTCTAAAATTTTTGATTGAAACAATATTCATAATCTTACTAAACTAAGCTATAACGTGATACCCAATTTATTATTCACACACTTATTATACTCCCCCAGAAACCTTTGCACCGCCTCCTGCTGCCTTTGCTGATTCACCAGCCACTCGTTATACTCCGTCAACAAGCGCTGGAAATGCTCTGCAGCCTCATGTCTATCAATGGCATCACACATCTGCTCAGCAATATGCGGCGGCATATTATTCCAGATGACAGCCTTACTGGCCTCATTGGCCATCTTCTTTCCAACAATATCGTAAAAATCCTTGACGGTTATCATACTTTTACAGGCTTTCAATACTAAAAATCCTTTTCATTATAAGTGTAAGCATGGTATTATATTTCTATCTGCGCGCAGCATATAAAACCCCAAGCTGTGTCCTGCCTTACCCAAACATACTGGAAGTCGATAGTTTCAAATTTGAAAGTATACATACCGGCTAGCGAGTTTCTAAAGAACTTCTATATGGAAGTAGTATATTCTTTGAGTTGACAAGATGCAATATATCAGTAAGCAGCACTATATTATTAACATTTTCATACAGTTCTATGATAACATTATTACAAGAATATACGATAAAAGCACCGACAAGAGTATCATGAACACATTGATTCTTAGAATCATCTGTTTGAGATGACACTAATGAGCAAAGCCTATTTCTATCATCATCTCTTGATTCTATCATATAAGTACCATAACGTTTCATTTCAACTGCTAGATAATTCCGCTCAGGCCCTCTACTCTGTATCAATAGGTCACTAACCATATATTGAGGTCTTTTAAGGCTGTTCTCAAAATACTTTTTCTTACCATCTCCCATTCTATTATATTCTACATCGGCAAAGTAATTCATAAACAATGAATCTGAATTTATTTCATCATACCTGCGCATAAGATTTTCCATGTGATGCGCCAGTCTGGCACAAATATTACGTTCAGAGACACCATATAATATATTCTTGAAGTCAGTGTCATAAAGTCTGACAATAGATGGTATCAATATCTCGTTAATGATAATGTTTCTCATTTCCACACATCTGTCTATTCTACTATTATTGTACAAAATGGCTCGGCTTCAACACCTTTGCCCAAAGTCCATACACGAACTCTTCCCATGCACCTTCAGTATAGCACAGTCTGTTCTTCCACCTATTATGCCACCAGCGTCTAGGCTTCACGCTCAATGACCTCAACAAAGTTCCATCCTCATGGTCTTTGAATTCCGGCTCCAATATTTCATTGCTAAACCTTTCGAACAGTGAATCTGTATACAAACCATGAAATATTGAAGCGTCAAATCCAAGATGTTCCGTACAAAACAGTCCAAGTAGATTATAGAACCTAAGCATACCCTCTTGCTTTATATAAGGTATGTATTCTGTCCAGTTAATCTCCTTATAGTGTTTCTTCATGAACAGCCCCCAGTCCAACACCTGTCTCACTGTCATCTCTGTAGAAGCGAAATGCGCTGCACAATGTCTCAACAAATAGATGGCATTAAACTCCACGGACGGATACATCACATTAGCGTCAAAGTTAGCATCAACGTTAGCAAGCTGCTTTAGCTTGGCTTCTATACGCTTATTAGACTTTCTCACATGTACATTCAGGAAATCATAATGATTTTCAATAGTCTCTCCCTGAAACTGAAACACAGTATGATGGTGATGGCTATTATCTATTTCTATACCCAACTCATCATGAACCAGTCGATCTGACCTTTTCTGCTCACCAAACAGAAAAATATCAACATCACCACATGGCCTATGGTTTGGTATCGGATAGTTCTGAGAGAGCCCATAGCCCTTTAATATCATCATTTTGATACCATGCTCGTGATAGAAAGAGGCCAACTCTCGCATATTTCCCTTCTGCTGCTGATGTCGTTGTTCCATCTGTGTGACCAGCCCTATCCATTCCATCTTCGTCTGGAAATCAATATTCAAATTAATACCCTTCTCAAAACATATATTAATACCATCCAACACCACGCCAGCTACTCCATGTCGCTCTGCTATCTCGAACAATAGTTGCCAGTCGTCATTCTTTTTAATAACAGGCCTCTCATTCCCAAGTGCTATACAGATAAGATTTAATAATGTTTGTTGTATTTGTATCATTCGAAGCTCCTTATCACATCTACATATTTCTGAGTTCCAACTTCTTTGGTCAAATTTTTCATTACAAACTTCCGTCCATTTTTACCCATCTCACGGCATAGCTCCCTATCATTGTACAGTTTCAATATAGCATCCATAAATGCCACTTTATCGCCAGCCTTAGTAAAAATGCCGCAGTTGTTGTTTTCAATAATGCTCTTCAACTCATTCTCATCAAAGTTGGCCAGCACAGGCCTTGATGCACTCATAATACTCCAAGTCTTCGATGGGACAGAATTGGCACCTACACCAGGCTTTGAAATTACCAAACTTACATCCCCCAAAGAGAAAACATGAGAGATATCCTCATAAGGCTGGAAAGGCAGAAGTGTTACATTACTAATAATCCTATCCTTAATGATTTGTTTTACATGTTGCAAATAAGCTCCTTCCCCCACCAATACAAACTGAATATTATCATTCGTCATCAATGCTTTAGCCACCTCAAGCAACATATCCATGTTTTGGGTCAGTCCGATGTTTCCATTGTATGTGACATAAAACTTGTCCTTTTCAAGACCATATTTGTCAAAAAGCTTATTTTCTTCACGGGGAACATCTACTACAGCCAGCTCATCCACCCAATTGTACACAACATCTATTTTCTCCTCAGGAACACCCTTGGCCATGATATTTCTCTTGAAATCCTCTGAAATCACAATGATTTTGTCAGCTTTCCGATATGTATAGTTCTCTATGACTCTACCAACCTTCCACAAGAGACCATCCTTCTTTGCAAGACCTGTGCCAACAAGTGAATCAGGAAAAATATCTTGGAGATTGTAAATAAAAGTTTTCTTTTTTATAGTTTTTAATAGACCCACCACTATTCCCTGAATCGGTGGTGTACTCGAGATATAAATGCAATCGATATTCTTTGCTTTCAACCCATAACAAAACTGAATAATTGAACAACAAAGATACCTTAAACCACGAACAATTGCAGATTTACCCTCTGAAAACATGGAGAACCTATGTACCTCCATTTTTCCTTCATACAACTTCTCATTTTTCCGTTTTTTATACTCTTTTCTTGTCCCATCATCTACCCCCCTAGTTGGCATCGGTGTATATACAATCATCTCAAAACCAGCTGCAGCAAATGCTTCATATCGGTTATCACTTAAATAACTACTAGCAGCATGTTCTGGATAAAAATATCCTGGTAGCATGAGAATTCTCATAAATCAGACCCTATATTTATATATACTCAATAGGAGCTACAACAACGCCATTAGTAGATAAGATCATCGTACCCCAAGTCAATCCTAATCCAAAAGCAGAGCACACCAGTTTTAATGGTCGATTCTGCAATTCCTCTGAAAGATTATATGTCATTAGCATTGGAATAGAGGCTCCCCCTAGATTACCAAATTCCTGAAGATCATAAGGGACCTTCTCCAACGGTAACTTTAGTTTCTTCACAATCCTATCTACAATCAACTTATTTGCTTGATGAATCAGGAAAAAGTCAACATTGTCTGTATTCAACTCGTACTTCTCCATCATTTTCTTTATGCTGATTGGAGGTCTGGAAATAGCAAATGAGAACACATCCATACCATTAATAAGCGTGTCTTTAGGCGCTCTTACAATACCATTCCCGAAATCTTCTTCTATGAATGATTCTGCAGTAATTGGGTGACGAAAGCCTCCATGAGGCGTCATCAGTGCTTCATAGCCCGATCCTAAAGTATTGAAATCAATAATAATGTCAGACGCAGAAGTGTCATACTCTAAAGCCATTGCTGTACCACAATCTCCAAAAAGAGGAACACGGCTCTTGTCCCTCATTGAGCCCATGCGAAGCGCAGTATCACCTACCAATAACAATGCTCGCTTCACAGTGCCAGCACTCAAAAGATTCCCCGCAATATTTATAGCATAAATACTACCGCAGCACCCCATAGGAATATCCAACACAAAAGTGCCGGTAGGCAGTCCTAATCTATGCTGAAGAATACCAGCTGTGGGGGGAGTCTTGTAATCACCTGTCACCGAGGCAAAAACAAGCACATCAATACTCTCTTTCTCCCAGCCAAGGCTGGCTAAAAGCCGTTCTGCGGCATCAAAGCACAAATCTGATGCGCATACATCATTAGAGGCAATGTACCTATTCTTAATTCCAACCGTATTATCAAACACCTCAGCATCCTCAGCTGACATCACATCATAATCAGCTGTTTTGACGGGATTGTTTGGAACAGTTCCCGTTACACCTCGTAGGGCTACATTTTTTATTTCCCAGTATGCCATTAGAGTTCTATTTCATATTTTTCCAAAACAGCCTTAGCATTGTCATAAGAAGTGAATTCCAAGATATCCTCAGCATCCAGCATAATGTCAAACTCATCCTCAACAGATGAAGTAAGACTCAACTGTCGCACGGAATCCCATCCTTCTACATTATCTTTATTAAATTCGCTATTAAGAGCGGATGATTCTACTGCGAACACTTCACAGAAAATCTGATTCAGTTTCTCTAAATTACTCATTATATATATTTTTATTGATTAATTACTTTTCCAGCCTCATTCCTTAGTATCTCTTTCACTATCTGAACTTCAATGTTCTTATGGAAGAGATGAGTCTTCTCCTCAATAAAGAGGGGGATTTCTTCTTGTAATTGCGGATTGGTCAACAAAACAATCAACTTCTCATCATTACCCTTGCAGTAGCAGTCGGTCTTGAATTCTGCCTTGATCATTTGTTCTACTTCATCTAAGCCTATGCGCAATCCGAATATCTTCAGGAATCTTTTCAGGCGTCCTACAATGAAATAACAACCATCATTATCACGTCGAGCCAAATCGCCTGTATGCATCACACCGTGGTTTTCATCACCCTTCATTAGATCTTCACGGCAAGTAGCATAACCGAGAGTCACATTTTCGCCACGATACACCATTTCACCTTGTGCCTCCCCTTCAAAGGTTTCGTGGCCGTTGTCATCTATGATGGAGAGTTGGCCTCCTGGTTCAGCAATTCCAATACTGCATACTTTTTCTAGTGCCATTTCAGCAGGCAAATATGCCATTCGTGCCGTACACTCTGATTGACCGTAAGTGGCAATGAATTGCTTCCCATTGTCTGCCGCATATTGAGCCAGTGTATTCCACATTGCTTCAGTTAGCTTGCCGCCCCCCTGAGTAATAATCTTTAGGTTGGGTAAATCCATGCGAGTGAAGCGCATCTTGGTCAGGATGTCATAACTATATGGAACACCTGTAAAGCTTGTAGCTTCTTTCAGCATTGTCCAAAAGCCTTTATCTAAAAGAGAACGGGCAGATAGCAATAATGTGGCTCCAGCCAGTAAATGAGATGCAATCACTGAAAGCCCCATGGTATAATGCATAGGCAAAATGGCCATTGCTTTCTCTGTGCCATCCATTTTAAACAGTCTGCGCACGTTATCAGCATTTGCCTCAATGTTGCGGTAACTATGCCGCACCAGTTTAGGGCTACCGGTTGAACCAGATGTTGGCAACAAAAGTGATAACTCATCGTATAACTCAACCTTGGGATTACCTGTCTTTACCAAGCAATAATTCCAAGCGCCAAAGACAATCTCTTTCCCTTCTGCCTTTGCCTGTGGCATCCATAGATACTCCGGCTGATATTTTTCATAGAGATTATTATACAAACTCTCCTCGGTTGCTGCACTAAGGATAAGGGGCACCACATGATTAGAGAGTGATCCGACATATCCCAATAAGGAACCTATACGATTCTCCGATAGTATGAATATCAGCGACCTTGAAGGCAACTGCTTAGCAAACTCCTGTGAGAAATCACAGAGATCACCATAAGTTACGGACTGCCCACTGTCATCAACAGCTGCTATTCTTGTCCGTTCCTTTTTATCTAAATCTAAAAACACAATCGTTAACTATCAATTGTCAATTTCCAATTATCATTTAAATAGAAGCACAGCCATCCACTCCAAGTACATGGCCGCTAATGTAAGACGCACGATCAGATGCCAAAAACGAAACGGCATATGCAATATCTTGGGGCGTCCCCAAGCGGCCTAGTGCAATGCGCCCTATTCGCTGGTCTATCTTATCGCCACTTGCTTCATATAGTTCTTCAAAGCGCTCCGTCTTGATGATACCTGGCGCAACTGCATTCACACGAATACCCTGTGGTGCAAGTTCCTTGGCTGAAGACTTAGTGAGTGCTATCACTGCGCCCTTTGAGGCAGAATATGCGACTTGACCAGGTGATCCAACCACACCCGTTACTGATGCCATATTCACGAAACAGCCTCCACCGGTTCGTGCCATCAATCGCGATGCAATCTGAATCATATCAATCACAGCGAACACGTTTACAGCATACATCTTCTCAAGAAGTGGCTTTGTCACCATACCGAGTTTTTGATTGGCTATAATAGCAGCATTATTAACCACAATGTCAATACGACCCTCAGCTTTGTAGATGAACATCAACCCAGCTTTCAAAGCATTGGTGTCAGTAACATCAAAGCAGATCGGTTTTGCACCTTCCACTTCCGGTTCATTCAGGTCATTCACATAAACAATAGCTCCATCTGCCACAAACTGTTCAGCGATGACTTTACCTATGCCTCGACCTGCGCCAGTTATTAATGCGACTTTATTCTCTAACAATTTCATAAAAACTAACTTAATGTCATTCCGCCATCAATCTTCAATGCTGTACCTGTTACAAATGAAGAAGCATCAGAAAGTAGATAGGCAACACCTAATGCGATGTCTTCCGGTTTTGCAAATCTCCTCAAAGGATAATTCTGCATTTCCTTAGCTTTTTCTTCTTCTGTAAAACCGCCAATTAAAGCCGTTTCAACCATACCCGGATTCACGCTATTGCAACGGATTCCTCTGGGGCCATATTCTAAAGCAACTGTGCGCATGAATGCATCTATGCCACATTTTGTAGTTGCATAGATAGCATTACCGATTGACACCCTATACACGCCTGCAGCAGATGAAGTGAAAACAATGGAACCGCCTTTCTTGATTTTTTTCTTTTTCAGCAGGGCTTTTGTGAGTAAAATAGGAGCATTAAGATTGATGCTTTGAATTCGTGTCAACTCTTCTTCTGAAATGAACTGTGTCAACACTAACTTCATAACCCCCGCATTACATACAAAACCATTTATCTCCGGTAGCTGTTCAACCAGATGATTCAACTCATCTGCGCTGGTCAAGTCAGCTTTAATGGCAAGGTGTTCACCGGTTTCCACAACAGGAAGAGAGGTCAGTGCAGCTTCAAGAGCATCTTCACGGATATCGGTCAGAATAATCCTGGCTCCCATTTTAGAACAGACTCTCGCGACCTCGCTGCCTATTCCGCCGGCGCCACCAGTAATAAGGACAGTCTTACCCTCAAGAGAATAAGGATTATAACCCATCACGCAATCTTTGACTTAACTACTTCGTATAACTCCTGCACAGTAATAGCCTTCTTCATGTCCTCGGCTTTCAATGCCACTTCAAATTCTTCATCGACCATAGCAATAATCCCTAGACCTATGATTGACGACCATTCATCAAGGTCACGGAATTTGGTTTCAGCCTTGATCTCGTTTACATCTGTGTCATCAAACTGCTCTGCAAAAAGAGCGATAAATTCTTCTAATGATTTCATAATTTCTTTTTATTTATAATTCAACACTTTTTTCATTAATACTCTAACTCTACCATCTGGCAAAGTGATCTCCTCAATAGGTTCTGCCTTGTTAACCTTCAGATGGAATTTATAGACGTGGGAATTGAACTTATCTACTTCAAAAAAGAACTCCCTAACGCCCAAATCATACAAAATACGATTCTTTATATTACTAACCTCCATAGAGCCAAAGGTATCATCCCCCTCAGATTTCAGCCAGCACCAATACTCACCTCTTACGCCCTCTGTATGAACAAAAGAAGGCGCTTTAGAATCACAGCTTAATGAGCGATAGCGTTGCCAAACAGCCTTAAGCAAAGAGGGTTTACAAATAATAGCTCCCAAAGCAGACCACCCGAGTCTTGTTTTATGTGCCTTGAGGTTCCTTGCTTGGGCCGCAGCGTCAAGCGTTGTACTGGCAAACCCGATGATTCTTCCTTCTTTCTCTGCACAAACTACGATCTCATAAGGATCGTCTAATATGATTTCATAATATGTACGTAGGAATCGTTCTCCTAAAGAAAGAAAAATCCCTTGCGTATATCTGTCCCTGACATGCCAATGACAGTTTGCAATCTGCTTGGCATCGCTGGGCTTAGCAATTCTAAAGCTTATATCACTCATTGAAATTTATCTTTTAATAATTTGAACCTTTCTAAAGAATATTGCCTTTCTATACTCTCCTCTCTCATTTTTTGACATAAAATCGCTATAAACCAAATAAAAAGAGCCGTCTAATCCCTTCAAAATACTGGGATAACCGCATGATGTCCCCCATGCATCATATGAGCCATTTTCATCCTCAAACTGTATCATTTCAATTGGTTCCGACCACGTTTTACCATCCCCATCAATATTAAATCTCAGTTGTATTCCTGGTCGTCCTGATGCTAATACTAACACATTATTATCAAGAAGCAACAAATTTGGCATAACACCGTTTGGAGTAAATGGCTCCGGATTAGTCCAGTTCTTCCCTTGATTGCTTGAGTACGATATATACATTGGACTTGTATAACCCGTTCTCATCACACAGACAAACGTACCATCTTTTAATACCTCAAAAGCAGGTTCACCAAATCCCTCACTTCCATCAAACACACTAATGGTATTATCATTTGTATTATATGGTATACTACTAAGAATATTCCAATGATTTCCCTTGTTATCACTTCTATAAAAAGAAACCGCAGATTTTGATACTGCCCCATCCAAAATTGTGTAGTATGATGGATATACACCTGCAATGAGGGATCCATCAGGAAGTTCTTTGATATTCCCCCACCATACTACAGGCATATCCCCATCTATATCATATCTAAGTAGTTTTGGGTCACTTATTGATGCATGTATTATTTTTGATTTATGATTATTATTCCATTGTTCCAAATAAACACCTTGAAAATCATTTGGAACTTCTTTTTCATAATAGAAGCTATATCCTTTTATTGGTATTTCATTAATCGGTTTCGGAAAATGCGGATATAAACTAATATCTTTGGATACAGGATCTTTTACTTGAAGAATATTTCCATTACTTAACTGAACTCTGTACCTTTCTTGAATAAATTCATCGTTTTTTAATTCCGCCCAAGTTTCTCCTTCGTCTTCTGATATTAGATACCCATACTTCTCCTCTCCATATGCAAGATGAGAATCAGGTTTCATTTGCCATTTCACAATTAAGCTCTTACTATTCCCTGACCAGTAGATAATTGGGAACTGGTAATAACCCCATTCTACTCTATCAACAGCTTGTGTCACCATTACGGGTTTGCTTAATCTTACAATGGCGTTACAAAAGCCGTTATGCGTAATCCTTACAGTCTGTTCATCCTGAGACAACAGTCCTTGTTTAATTTCAGAAATAGAGATAGTGTTATTCTCTTCAATACATTCTAACGAAACGTCATCAAATTCTTCTACTACATTATCTTTAACATCGTCATTACACGAAATACATAATACGATAATAAATAATGCCAATTCAATTGAAAATGACTTTATGTTCATGACAGAAAAGAGTTAAAAAGATCTTTATTAAATGCTGAATAAGTACAAGTTTTCGGTTTTGTAGGAGTTGCAGAAAGAAAACCGCCAAAATCTTCGACACTATGTATATAATAAAACGAATCTTCCCCGTTTACGCCCAGTGGGGATAATCCACCAAAACTCAAACGGCCAACATTTTTCCCCATTTGAAGAGCTTCAAACAAAACTGTAGAATTCTCTCCTATAACATATCTATACTTCATAACAACTAAACCGGAATTCTGCCTATCCGTTGTATCAATAATATTAGGGATGTCCGAGAAACGACTACTTTGTTCTATGCTAAATTCCTCCATAGGGTGTCTTCTTATATGAAAATTAATATTAGGAAAGTATTGGGCTAATTGAATAGTAATATCAATAATTATATTCGATATATGAGGTTCAGAAATTACTAGACAACTATCATTACTCGGAATTGATGCGTTGTTTTCCATAAGAAACTCATTAAAAGCCCATCCTACATTAATTACCCTATCTACAGGCATACCGAAAATGTCTCGAGGACAAGATTCGCCAAATAGAAGATAATAATCAGGATCTATTACTGGCTCATATACACCAGATTCTAATCGTGTAGGGCCAAATGCAACCCCGTGTTGTAACTCATAAACCATAAGGTCTCTTTTATGAGCAGCAAACGAGATAGGTTTAAAAAGAGCTCGATTTACACCAAAAACTCTTTTCGCACCTGTCCTTTTTAGAATAATAGAGTAAAAAAAAGCTAAAACTTTGAACTCCACGATTACACTTGAGAAATAATACTTTGAATAACTCAAGTCGAGAACTGAATCTATTTTTTCCTTAAAAAGTGTTATTTCTTTATTGTTTAAATAGCCAAAAGGATAAGATAGAAACTTACTTATAAGATAACTAATCACATGAATAAACTCAGTATAGCAAATTCGCTCAGAATGCATCCTTGGCAATTTATGCTTTGCTCCTTTTCCATATTCAAAATACAAGTAGCTATTCTTTAATTCGGTTAATTCTATCACAGGGTCAAGAAACTTATCAATATATGATTCTTTAAAAAACTCTGGCCGAGAAAAGCCCATAAGTATATTATCTGCCTTACTTAATCCAAATAGAATTTTATTAAAGGACCAAAAAGAATTCCACAAAAAGAAAGGATTCAACAATGAAGAAAACGATCTTTTTGAAGTGGACATCTTATCACCTTTTGTTTTTTTGTCTATATAATCCCCACGAACTTTATATTTGACAATATTCCATATTGGAATATCTGCAATTCTCATTCTGTCAATATTTGACTTCTCTTCAAGAATGAGCAGCTCTTTTACAATCGCCTCAAGATTATTCATACATTATCCTGGTTCAATATGTCAGAATATTTACTCATCATTGCTTCAATTGAGAAGCTTTCTTTATACTTATTATAAGACTCTTCTCCCATTTTCACCCAATCATAATCATTAATGCTCTTTATGAACGATAATACCCCAGAAGTTGAAGGCTCAATCAACAAACCGCTTTTTTTATCGTCAATCATCTCAGGTATCCCTCCTACTGCTGTCGAAATAATAGGCATTGATAGCCGCATTGCTTCAATTATTGCCATTGGCATACCTTCATTTAAACTGGGAAGAATAAAAATATCGCCATTTATCAGATAATTGTCAACGTTATTAGAAGGACCGACAAAAGTGATATAGGAATCAAGATTGTTATCAGATGTCTTTCGCCTTAATTCCTCCAACAAATCCCCCCCGCCAACAATAGTAAAGTGAATATTGGATGGTAGATTACCACTAATTTTACAACTAATTAAGGCCTCCAAAATAAAAGGTTGGCCTTTTCGCTTAGTAACTGTTCCCACACACACAATTTCAAATTTTTCATTGTGGCAATTATGATGTTTACCTAAATCAGCCATACCATTTGACACATAATAAACATTCTTGCTATCATACGTTGGATGGATATCAATGAAATGCTCCGATGAAGTCTTTGATACAAAGCCAATTTTATCTATTGACTGCAAGACAAACTTTTCCATATTCTTGTTTTTCTTGTAGAAAATGGATTTCTCATAATTTTTATAAAGGTCAGGTAACATGCTATATAAATCACCATCGGAGTGACTGGTCAAATATATTTTATGATTTCCCTTTCCATACCGCTTCAAATATATATAACAGACATCTATTTCATGAAAGAATAAAATATCACTATCGTCAATATATTGATTAAGAACTTCAATAATCTTCTTGGCTGGTCTATAACTTCTAATGTACATATAAAGATAGGCTGCAAGCGGCTTTGTTCTTGCCATTTTTCCGAGAGTTCCGACCAAAAAATGTTTTATTCTATTGAGAAATGACTGTTTCATGTTTCTGATTGTATCAGACTTTAACAGCATGTCCCGTGATAGCACTTGTAAATCAATTTTGCGAGAGAGAAAAAGATCTTTTGATTCATGAAATTGTCTTATAACAGTGCTTCCACCTGTTTGATCAGACAGATTTTTGCTGTAGATTAACTTTACTTTTTTCATATGATACGTTTCTATTTATTATGTACAAATAAAAATAAATCAACAAAACACCGACAGATGTAAATACAGATATAAACTTTATTGCATGAGCTCGTGGAGCAAAAATAATTTGAGAAAACATTATAAGCCCAATGGAAAATTTCCATATATTAGTTCTACCCCAATACCGAATTTTGGCTAATAGCCATCCATATATGATGTTAACAAAACAAACTCCTATATACCCTAAATCTTTCCAAGCTTCAGCGATATAGCAACCTCCTAGCCCTCCACCTTCTAGATACAAATATGGCTTAACAAAATATGTCAATGCAGCATCAAGACTGTGATCATCTAAGGCATGTTTAACAGATTGTGGTTCAACAGCGTCTGTTCCAAATAGGAATTGTGAAAACATATTGTGCTTCAAATAATCTATTATATCCCCCAATATATAAATACGGCCTTCTGGGAAATATTTCTCATAATCATAAGTATAGCCTATCACTTCAGCACTTACTCCTTGTTGATATAGGAAATAAAGAAATATATTAGATGATGTGTCTATATCAGCATCCAATCGAATATACGCTATAGCAAAAAGAGCAAGAACCAAGAGAGGCATAGACAACAATCCATATAATAGAGCTTTCTTAGTTATCCAGGGCTTTTCTCCTTTCGCTAGATCATTTCTAATAATGAAATATGTTATTATAAAAAATAAACCTAACACGAAACTACCTCTTTGACCAGTACCCAAAGATAGTGTTATAATAAACATATAAGATACTATGACTAATTTTGCTTCAGATTTAGATGGCAAAGTTGCTAAGTAAATGTAAAATGCATAATAATAAAATGATCCGAGAATTGTAATTATGTAAGGTAGTTTTGAATGATAATCTACATATAAAGCATAATAACCTTGGGTAAACATCATATAAACCTTCTCAGCTGTGATAATAACAGCAAAAATGAAGGAAAATAAACATAGCTTTTTCACGGCTTTCCTAATTGCAGCAACTGAAGGAGTAGTGGTATTAATAAATCCATAATTCTTTTTATTACTTATCAGAAATCCCCCAAATACAAACAATAATGAAAGAAATAAAGACAGATATATATGCTTATTTGTATTTAAAGAGAACACCTCACCTGTTTTGCTTATTGTGTCTTCAATATTTGAAAATAATGGCAGCACAATTCTACCTAACAAAAAAGTAGAGAAAGAAACCAAAAACATTAGCAATGTAACATTCTTATTAACATCAACTAAACAATAAACAATCTCAATAGACAGTAGAAATATTATTGCTAATGCCATAGTGTTTAAATCAGCATAATAATATGCCGAAGCAAAAACAGCAACAGATAATATTATAAGTGATAAATATCTAATAATCATCGTTTTGAAAAAGCTCTGCACAAAGAAGACAAAAGTATTTTTCTATCTCCATCTGAAAAACCCAAAACTACCATAGTCAAAGCTGAAGAACAGCAAGACAAAACTACAAAGTAAATCAACCCCAACAAACTATTATCAAATAAAGTTGCAATATATAATGACAAACTGAACGATATCACTAAAACAATTATGCTACGCAAAATAACAGTCTGAAAATATTTAAACAAAGGAAAACTAATTATAGAATTTAAGAAAAAAACTCTTATAATAGCAGATAAGAAATTTATAGCAACCCTAACCACTAAAACAAAAACTGCTGAAAAGCCCTTTGATAGCAAAATGTATGATATCGGAAGATTAAGAAAAAGCAATAAACTTAGCCACAAAAAATAACCTTTTACTTTACCTGTTGCCAAAATAAGAAAAATTACAGCTCCCTGAGATGCATCAATCAATTGATAAATAGTCATTAATATGCAGAAATCAGAAGCATATTCAGGAACATTTCCTAGCCATAAAGACAAAAAAGCATGCATTTTTATTATAATCGGTACAGATAATAACAGCATGAGATAAAAGGCCATTTGGGAACTTCTAAATACTAATTTATACAAATCTGTCATATTTCCACTTGCATACAATTTTGTTATCTGCGGGCCGAAAGCTTTTTCAAAATTTGATGATAATGAATATAGTGCATAGCTAACTTGCCCCGATATGCCGAATGATGCATTTGCTGAAAGACCCGAAAAGATATTTAACAAAACATTTCCTCCTTGCTGAGCAGAAACATTTGCGACCCCGCCTAACATCGACCATCCTGAAAATTTGAGCAGTTCAACAAAATACTTATTATCCCATATAAAATGGTAAACACTTGTGTCAAAAGACAATCTACAGTAAATATAGTAACAAAAGGATATTATCAATGAAACAATGAGAAGCAATACTACATACAATAGCAATCTATCAACATTTACAATTAGTAGGACATAGACAATCAGCAATTTTAAAATAGCTTCAATAATACTTATAACTGCAAAAAAGGACATCTTTTCATAAGAGATAATCGCAGAATTGTACGTAGAGCGGAATAAATTAACTCCAAAAATAATAATAGATAAATGATATATAAATAACGCGATATCATACCTATCTGAAGGAATATTCAATTTATTTTGGACAAACCACAAGCCTATAGTTTCACCCAAAACTACAATTAGTATAATAGTAACAATAGTTGTATTAATACTCATGCAAAAGGTTTTATTAACCTGCTTATCATCGCCTTTACCTATGTCAAATGACATATATCGTTGATAAGCTGTGATTAATCCTGTTTGCAAAAAAGCTAAAAAAACAACAATTCCTGCTACGACACTATATATTCCAAAATCACTAACACCTAAAATACGAAGAACTTCTCGTGATGTGAATAATGTAATACCCATCATCACAATCATTCTAAAATATAGAAACAACGTGTTTTTGGCTATACGCTTATTATCATATATAGTTTCACTCATAAGTATAGATTATCCTATTGGATTGACTACTTTTTAAAGTCGGATTCTCACAATCTCAAACGCCTCGGCCATCTCACTACCACTTGTATAACCTCTATACTGAGCAAGCACCTTCAATGCTTTAGCTGATCTCGGGTGTGGATAATCACGAATCTCAAACTTATACTCTGCTAATGCGTCAATCTTGGCTTGGACATCTTCCTCAGTCACCTCAACATACAGATTCGGGTGGAACTGCTCAGGATGCCGTGAATACTGCCAGTCGGTTGCAGACTGCGTTTCAAAACAGATAATGGTCTTTACGTCTTCGTCAGCCATGGGGCGTGTAGCCGTCATCACAGCCTGGAAAGTATAACGATGATCCACATTCAGGTCACCTGCATTGTGGGTGAAAATAATATCCGGTTTGAACTCTTCTTTCTCTTTCTCAACCACCTTCACGATATCAAGCAAAGCATGAGAGTCAAAGCGGTTATCAGAAAAGTCATAACTATGAATGGATGCAAAGCCAATATGGGCTGCTGCTGCCTTCATATTGTTATGATGCTCTTCCAAAACATCTTTCCATTTTTCAGCATCACGCGTATCCGAACGGGAGGTAATACCCTCGCCCAAAATTACTGCATGAACAATTGCCCCCTGTTCCTTGATGAGTTTATGCATTGTAGCACCTAAACCTAGCAACTCATCGTCCGGATGTGCTGCCACTACCATTATTCGTTTATTCTTGAACATGTTTATAATATTTTTTCGTAATAGACATAATTCTCATCCCGTCCAGTTTCAACAAAACCCATTTTGTCGTGATATCGGATAGAACGAGGGTTGTTTGTTTTTACTTCTGCAATAATCCTGTGGAACTCTTGACGTGGTAAGCTATCCAAGATTTGGGTTTCCCATTCAGTAGTTAAGCCTTTTCCTTGAATAGCAGGAGAACTAAAAAGCCCCCTCTCCCATGTTGTCCCATCAACATAGTGTAAATTGTACGAGCCAATGAGTGTATTTCCTAAATATATTGCCAAATAAATTCTTTTGCTATCCCCCTTTAACTTTTCCACAAATGACAAATGGTTCTCCCATGTAAGTTCTACTGGATTTGCAGCCCATTTGCGCATATCGGGGTCGTTTCTCAAATCGAATACATCCCTTAACTGTTCTATGGTACAATCCGTATAATTGACGAAGGTAAATCTTTCCATCCTAAAAAATGTGATTACTGAAGAAAATCCATGCTGAAACGGTCACCATACTCCAGGTCACGGTTCACTCTCTTACCAATAATCTGTGAGAGATATTTAATAGGAGCACCGAGGCCTGGACGGATTGCTCTCACGTTCTCTGCCGTGATAATATCTCCTGCTTTCATATCCTTCACCACGTAAAGGGAACGACAATTGATTCGTCCAGTTATTCTTTCCGAATCTGTTGGATAGATAACATTTCCGAGTGCCTTTTCGACATTACGCACATCCTTTACCATTTGGGAGAACTCATTAAAGTCCATGGAAAAAGCGGCATCTGGTCCTCCTATGGATCGATCAATAATAAAATGTTTTTCTACTACCTCAGCTCCTAAAGCCACAGCAGTCATAGGAACAAGGCTTCCTGGGGTATGATCAGAAACACCCACCTTGACTCCAAATCGTTCTTTCATATCAGGCATAGTAAGAAGATTTGCCTGCTCAATTGTTGCTGGATAAGCAGATGTACACTTTAAAAGTGTAATATCGTTATTACCTTCTGCGCGCATAGCATCCACAGCCTCTTTTATCTCTTCTTCAGTTGCAATGCCCGTAGCTACTATCATAGGTTTATGCTTTGATGCTGCATAACGAATGAAGGGGATATCTATAATGTCAAACGATGCAATCTTATAAATAGGATTCCCAAACGCCTCGACAAAATCAATTGTTTCCTTATCTGTAGGTGTCGTGAAGCAAATAAGACCTTCCTCCTTGGCGACATGATATAACTCCTCATGCCATTCAAAAGGTGTATCAGCTTTTCTGTATAGGCTAAAATAGGTTTCACCGTCCCATAGCCCCTTCCCCACTCGGAAGTCAGGCTTTTCACAATCTATCGTTTCGGTCTCAGACGAATAAGTCTGAATCTTTATAGCATCAGCACCTGCCTTCTTAGCTGCCTTAATTGTCTCAATCGCAATATCTTTTCGATGGTTGTGATTGGCTGACATCTCAGCAATAATAAATGTTTTTCCCATATTTATTCATTTTAATTTCAATTATAATGCGAAATCAACCCCTGCAACTATACGGGGATTGTCTTTGAAAAAGTCATTTCCCCACAGGTAAATATTAAATTTTCCAACACTATAATACGCTCCAACAGCCAAATCAACATCTTGATCAAACTTCCAAGAATGGATTGCACCTACCATAGGAGTTATAGACTGCCCGTTCTTAAAACTAAAAGTATAGCCTAAATACTCCCAGTTGGTGTAGGTATTATCAGCACCCTTGTTGAATCCTAACCAGGTATTGGAACACCAGAACAGTTTGCCATCCTTGGTTATCTGGCCATTCATATAAATGGCACCTGTCGTATAACTATACTTAAAACTATCGTTCAGATTGAAAGAAGGCGTAACCTGAGCACCTATCCCAAACCAGGGGCTAATCTTGGCACCATATCTTACAAGGAACCCCCAATAGGCAGAATTGACTCCGGTATAAATATCAGTACCAGCAGCAAAATGATCACCAATACCATACTGAAAGCAAGTATAGGTTTCTTGTGCGTTAATACAAGGCCGTACTTTTAATGAAGTATAGCCATACAATTTCCCATTCCCTACTGTGCCAGCAAAATAAGGCACCTGTGCACTTACATTTATGGCAAACAGCATTGCCACCAGTGCAAATAATATCCGTCTCATTGTTTGTATCTATTTATGGTCGTATTTTGGGTTTCTTCATCTCAGTAATCGAGATTCCGTCACCATCTTTCTTCTTGTCTTTTCTTTGTATGAATACAGCTATGCATACAATCGCTATAGTTATACCCGCAAGGATGGCTACAGCTTCATGGTTAGAAAACACGTAGTCAAATCCCATAAGACCTTACTTCTTAGAGTTCTTCAGATCTTTCACCAATGCCGGCATCACTGCTATCATCACTATCAAGAACGGTAAAGTTGCCGCAATGGAGATAGTCTGCAGCGGCTTCAAGCTACCGGCAGACAACAGCACGTAAGCAATGGTTGCAACCACAACGCCCCATACCACCTTCTTGTAGGTAGGAGGATTGATCCTGCCTTTAGATGTCATCACACTCAGTGAATAGGTGGCTGAGTCAGCAGAGGTAATGAAGAAGATGGCCAGCAGCACAACAATCATCATAGAGATGACCTTGCTCAGCGGATAGTGCTCAAATACAATAAACACAGCGGTCTCAGGAGAAGCAATCAATTGCTGTACGTTCTCCAAGCTCCAACCCTGTACAGTACTCAATGCAATGGCACTAAACACGGCCAACCAGACAATAGTAAACAGAGTCGGAACCAGAACAACGCCCATAATAAATTCACGGATAGTACGGCCCTTGGAGATTCTGGCCACAAACATACCCACAAAAGGCACCCAAGCCACAAACCATGCATAGTAGAACACACGCCAATTCATCACCCATTCGTTATCCCCAAAGGCATTGATCATAAACAGGTCTTTGAAAATATATTGTATGTGCTGTCCCACACTATTGGTCAGGTTATTCAGGATGGTCACCTTTGGGCCAATGATAAAAGCCAGTGCCAACAATGCCAAAGCCAGATAAGTATTCACATTGGAGAGGATCTTAATTCCCTTGTAAACACCCGTGATGGCACTGATGATGAAAACCAAAGTAATAAAGATAATAATCCACATGATGGTTTCCTGGGTCTTGGAAATACCAAACAGATGCTCCAAGCCACCACAGATCTGGCTAACACCAAGTCCAAGCGAAGTGGCAACACCAGCGAAGGAAACCACAACGGCAAATCCGTCAATAAACCTTCCAAACCATCCATTAGTCATCTTCTCACCAACCAAAGGTGTAAGCAGATTACTCAACTGTGCATTCTTGCCTTTGCGGAACATGAAGTAAGCGATACCCAATCCAACTACCGCAAAGCACACCCATTGTGTAATACCCCAGTGTAGATAGCAAGTGCGCACAGAGAAATCAATAGCTTCCATGGTTCCTGGTTCAATGCCTGCCGGTGGTGCTGCATAGTGAGAAAGAGGCTCTGCAATACTCCAGAACACCAGTCCAATGCCGGTGCTGCCACAGAACAGCATGGCAAACCAACTGAATGTGCTGAACTCCGGTTTATCTTCTTCTTTACCCAGTTTGACCTTTCCATATTTACCAAACGCCATCCATAAGCAGAATCCGATAAAGGCAACTATGGATAGGATATATAGCCATCCAAAATAGTGGCTAACCCACGACATAAATGCCGCTGAGATTTCTCCTAATGTACTGCTATAGACAGAGCCAAAGATAATGACTCCGACAGCTATTACAAGTGTCCAGAAAAAGACACTGTTGTCTTTATACCATTTAAGCATTATCATTGTAGTTTTTCCCAATTATCCACAAGTACTTGCCAAGGTCCCATATCATTAGGATCATAATAATATGTACATTTAGCTGCCTTAAAGTCCTTCAGCCACTCCGGCAGCGTGCAACGTCCCTCTTTTACGCGTTTATTATAATCTATAGGCTCAACCATAGAAGTGAATGGTTCAAAGTCCTTGACCTCAGGAATATTGCCTGTCAACATAGATACACACCAGAGGTATGCCAACGGATAACCAGCTACGGCAGAAGAGTAACTCCATGTAGTATTACGGAAATTAATCTCCAGGAAATAGAGTTGGTCATCAGGACCGACCAAGAACTCTGCATCAAATACGCCCTCGAAACCGATCTCTGCAATCATTGCTGCCAAACGTTTCTTAAGCTCCTGATCCTGAATAGGTTTGTCAATGTGGTACGGGCTATAATAGCCTTTAATTGTATATAGATAAGAGCACTGAATGGCGGCAAACATATCTTTGCCATGATTTATGCTGTAGCCCTCTATGGTCATTTCCGTCTTCTTCTCAACGAACTTTTGAATCAGAACCAGCGGACTTTTAATACGAGTGAAAGCCTCTTTCAGTTCTTCTTCGCTGTAGCAGATATTTACATCACCCTTCCATGCTCCTGCATTAGGAGAGATGGCTTTAGTAATTACAGGATACTCTGCGTGTTTAGGCAATTCTCCACATTTAACGACTTCAGTTGGCAGAATCTGCACTCCATGACGCTTGGCGCACTCCAAAATCTCAAACTTATCCAGGTACTTACGAATCTGGTGATTACCACCTGCATTAAAGAAGATAAATTTGTCCTTAATCTCTTCGTGATGGTTCTCAAAGAGTTCAACTGTGCTATCATCAGTAAACTGAACAATGGGTTTTAATCCCGTCTTTTCAGCAACGTCACCGTATTTCTCCAGCAACAAATCATAAGCCTCTTGGTCATCATTAACCAGATAGGAGGTCTTTACATATTTGCTGGCAGAAGCAACCTTTGCTTTATATTTAACACCAATAAAAATAGGTTCAATGCCATTCTCGCCTAGGCAACGGATAACACCAAGCGGTGTATAATGCTCCATACCAATCAAAATCACGAGGCGGTTATCAAGTACACTATTTGATAGGTTTGCCTCCCCATTATTGTTTTTAGCCATAATTGAGTTATTAATTTTTTTCTTATTCATTAATTAATTTCCACTCGACAGGAGTTCCCATTACAATGTCAGATACTACATGCTTACCAAGAACATCGTTATAAAACTTTGGATGCAGACCATCACCAGGTCTTATTGCTTTCATGTTATCTGGGGTAATTATCTCGCCCGCCTTCATATCCTTTACAAAGAAAAGTGATTTAGCAAAGTGTCTGTTCTTTCTCCCCTTCTCACTTAGTTCATACTTCACGCGCCCGAGACTCTTTTCCACATCTCGAATCCGGCCTACCATCTCTTTAAACTCATCAGGTTCCATAGAGAAGTCTGCATCTGGTCCACCTAAACGACGATCAAGAATAAAATGCTTTTCAACCATTTCTGCACCAAGGGCAACTGCTGTAGAAGCCACCACATTACCCATAGAATGGTCTGACAATCCTACCCTTACACCAAAGCGTTCCTTCATATCGGGGATTGTGTACAGGTTTGCTTCTTCTAAAGGAGCGGGGTAAGATGACGTACACTTCATTAAGAGTATATTGTTGTTACCAGATTTTCGACAAGTATCAACAGCCAACTGAATATCATCTTCCTCAGCAATGCCCGTTGACATTATGATAGGTTTCCCCGTCCTTGCTGCCTTCTCAATTAAACCAAGGTCAGTAATCTCGAAACTGGATATCTTATAGCAAGGTACATTCAGTTTCTCAAGGAAATCTACGCCTGTAACATCGGATGGTGTTGAGAAGAACCCCATTCCTAACGAATGAGAAAGTTCCTGCAACTTGGGCAACCAGTCCCAAGGAGTATCTGTCTTTTTGTAAAGGCTAAATAATGTTTCTCCATCCCAAAGTGTACCACCTTTGACTTGGAAATACTTATTATCACAGTTAATTGTTATTCCGCCATCAGCATTATCATTCTGGACTTTTACAACATCAACGCCACTTTTTGCCATAGCCTCTATGGTCTTCACGGCAATGTCATAATGCTGTATGTGATTACAAGACAATTCTGCAATAATAACAGTCTTTTGAGAGTTCCAAAAATCTATCATGTTTATTTCAAATTATCCCAGTTCTTAACGACAAGTTTCCAAGGCGCTTGGTCTATTGCATCATAATAATATGTGCATTTAGCATTTTTGAAATCAGAGACCCATTCAGCCAATGAGCAACGACCTTCATCCACACGCTTGGCATAATCAACTGTCTCAACCATTGCATCGAATGGTTCAAAATCAACATGTTCAGGGCTTTTCCCTGTAAGTGTCGTTTTAATCCAGTTATATGCAATCGGCATTCCCGCAATCGTGGCTGCACGATGCCAAGGAGAACTGCGGAAGTTAATCTCAAGGAACCAATAGTTGCCTTCAGTATCAACAAGGAATTCAATCTCCCATAGGCCTTCAAAGCCTATCTCCTCAAGCATCGCATTGAGTTTTTCCAAGAAATCAGGATGCTTGGGAGGGAATACATTCATATAAGGTCCATAGTAACCCCTAACTGGATAGTTGTTAGCAATCTGAACGGCTGTATACATGCCCTTGCCATGATTGTAACTAAATCCTTCGTATTGAATCTCTGTCTTCTTTTCTATATATGGCTGTATCATACATTTCTCTGCATTTATAGTTGCCATATTCTCACAGAGTTCCTTCTCGTTTTCGCAGATATGGAAATCGCCTTTCCATGCACCTGCAAGAGGAGAGATGGCTTTAGTAATTACAGGATACTTAAGACCATCCGGAACAACTCCTGGCGTCACAACATGAGAGCTAATAACCGGAAGGCCATGACGCTTAGCGCACTCTTGGATCTTATCCTTTTCCATAAACTCTATCACTCTGCCGTTTTTGCCGGCATTTGGAGTGATAAAGATCTTTTGGAGTTCTTCTATGTTCTCATCAAATATGCTATAGACATCGTCGTCACTAAAAAGAAGGATAGGTTTTACTCCCGTTTTCTCATAAACCTTACCATAGTTCTTCAGTACCACGTTATAGGCTTCGGGTATAGACTTGACTTGATGTAGTTCGTTAATGTACATGCAAGCAGATGCCACTGGCACATGATAATCTATGCCTACAAAGTCTATCTTTATGCCCATTTCTCCAAAAGAACGAAGGATACCTAATGGGTTATAGTGTTCCAAACCTATAAGAACTATCTTATGTTTCTCCAACTCCTCCTTAAATCCTAATTCTTCTACCATAGTTTGTATAATAGCCTAAAAAGCTTTAATTGTTTGAACTATATAATCTATTTCACTATCTGTCAGTGCCGGATAAATCGGTATTGACAGGGTCGTCTTCGCAATTCTTTCCGCTATCGGATAATCTTCAGATGACAATTTCAGATAATTATGAAGCAACTCGTAAGTCTTAATGGGAATAATTGTCTTGATTCCTTTTCCCGACAGATGCGAGGATAAACGCTCTCTTTCGCTTTCCGCTAACCTTACAATAAAACGATAATTATTGTAGGTGCCTTCAACTGCCAAGCTCTGACGTTCTATTCCCTTCTTGTCAAAAATTTCATCATATCGTTCACGAATAGATTTCCTCCTTTCAAGAAAATTCTTTACTTTCTTAAGTTGACTTCGTCCCAGTGCTGCGTTCAAATCTGATACCTGAAAATTAAATCTCGGTTTGTATTCTTCTACACAATCGAACTCGCGATATTTCAAAACAATATTTGCAAGTTCTTTCCTTTTTAACATCACGAAACCGCCATATCCCATTGCACAGAACTTAGTGGCATAGAAGGATGTTATGCTCAATTCTGCTTTATTTCCCACGTGCTCGTAAGCACCTTTGTCATTCTTGATATATGACCCGATTGCTGTTGCGCAATCTTCTATAATAGGAACGCCTCTATATTCACTACCAGGAACGTATGTGGGTACCCCGTGAATATGAGGCACTATTATAGCCTTGGTATTTGAATTAATCTTATCATCAACCTTTTCCCAGTCAATATTGAAATCTTGGTCATTAACATCTACAAGAACAGGTTTTGCTCCTATCATGTGAATTGCATTCAGCAATGCAGAGCAAACATAGGTGGGCAGGACAACCTCGTCATCCTTGCCAACATTGAGAGCATAAAGAGCCAAATAGATGGCAGTTGTTCCACTATTAACCAATACAGAATATGGAATGCCTGTAAAAGCAGATAGTTCCTGCTCAAACGATTCCACTTCCGTACCCTGTGCCACATACCCACTATTGAGGACTTCGAGCACAGCAGCTTGATCCATTTGGTCAAAAAAAGGTTTATTGTGCTGAATCATCACGTTTATAATAACCAGGATAAATGACTGCTGGATTACCTTTGATCAGTGAGTAAGGTGGTATTTCACCACCCTTAATAAGGATTGTACCGGCTGCCACCACAGAGTTGTGACCAATATGGGTTCCACCTCCAATGAAGCAATGACTACCCACAAACACGTTCTCATCTAATGTAATAGGTCCTCTCTCTATCTCGTCAGAAATGCCAACACTCTTCTTGTGGCTATCAGCTACATTAATATCTACAAAACTGGCTATATCACATCCTTGCTTTATGATTACCTTTGAGCCTCGGGCATTGATTTCAGACAAATAACCAATATATACATCATCTGCAATTTCTGCACACTCAGGACCATTGATGAATACCAATGGATGGAACGGATTCTTTTTCAGTCCCAATATGTCTATCAGGTTATTAAGAATGGTTTCTCGGTCACCTGATATGAAGTCATATTTCTTTTCGCTCATAATGATTTAAATATATTGACAAGCTTTTCTGAACTGTCATTAATAAGTGTCAGTTGATTATGGATGTAATCAACGGCAACGGTGACATTCATTTGCTGATATGCAGTTTTAAATTTACTGTCAAAGTCAACTAGCAAGTCATCCAAATCACATGAGAGATTGTTCTCTTGGTTATATTGTGAAATAAACCTCTGGTTATCACAATCGTATCCGCTTATGATCGGGCGTCTTACACAACATGCCTCAAAAAAAACAGAACTGTCAGGTACTACTGCCAAGCAGGATTCCTGCAATAGGCCAACCATCTCTGCCGGTGAGGCATTATGAAAAATAGAGATATCTTTATCTTTTGCGAACTCTTGCAATTCGTCATAGAAGGTATACCCACCTCCTACGACAACATCTATATGCTTAGGTGCATGATTGATGATTATTTCACAAGCCTTTTGAGTAAAGTTGAGTTCATCGCTTCCACCAAAACATACAAATACATTCTTTTTTTCTTTGAAAGAGGTATAGCTACGTGTGGCAACTCTAAACTCCCTACGGAGAAGGAGGTATTCAGGCCCTAAATATAGTTTTGTGTAATCTTCGCAACTATATTGGTTAGGTTCTGTCCCAGGAGCATGGTTTATAATCGCATCTGCCACATAGTGCCTGTCATGTATATCATCTATACAGACAAGTTTACATCCCTTTTTTTTGATTTCTTTCTGATAATCAGTTGTATAGAAATAGTTGTCAAGAACTACTATTTCATCACCTTTGAGGCAAGATAGAAAATCCTCAAATTTTGTTTCTTCCTTCAGTGAAACAAACGAACAGACCTTCTTTATCTCCCGCACTTGATAGTCGGTAGGTTCGGATGTATAGAAGGTGCACTCAAAGTCATCCTTCAACATATCGGCCAGAGCCAGGGTACGGATAAAATGTCCGTACCCTATCCCATAGCCAGCATCTGCACGAAAAATAACTCTTTGCATCTATTTTCGAGTGAGTTTAAACTTCATTTCAGCCAACTGCCAATCCGTCAAAGTGTCAAGGTCTTGAACCTCTAATTCAGACAGTACTAATGGAGCTGTTCGTTTACACCACAAAGTATTTTCTGCCTCAAATGTCTTTACTTTGACAAAGTAGAACTGACCGGCATCATGGTATATAGTTTCCAGATCCTGTGTGCGGGCATCGTAATATTGAGGGAAATTCATTTCCACATACTTATCAGCGTTTACCTTTAAACTACGCTGAATAGGATAAGAGTACTGTACCACTGTAAAAGCAGCATCGACGTTATCACTCAATAAAGCATATGCTTCTTTCAGGCGATCAGCCGTTACAAAAGGTGCGGTTGAATATAGGCAACAGAAAGTATCAAACTCCTTTCCTAATTTTCTATATTCACTTATAACCTCTGCCATCACATCTTCTGTTCCGGCATAGTCATTAGCCGTTGCTTCAGAACGAAGGAATGGTACACTCGCACCATATTGTTTTGCAACCTCAGCAAACTCCTCATCATCGGTAGAAACCATCACTTCATCAAACAGGCCACTCTTCAAGGCAGCCTCAATGCTATAAGCAATGATGGGCTTGCCCATAAAAGGTTTAATATTCTTGCGAGGAATGCGCTTGCTACCACCACGGGCAGGAATAATACAAAGACTCTTCATCGTTAGAAATTGAAGTATTCTTTTACCTTATTAATAATCCAATCCTGCTCTTCATCGGTCAATGTCGGGAACATAGGCAATGCCAAGCACTTGCTATAGTAATCCTCTGCAACGGGCATATCACCAACCTTCCATCCAAACTGACGATAGTAAGGCATCAGGTGAGCAGGGATATAAAGCACCTGAGAATAAACATTGTTTGCTCTCAAGAAATCATACAGTCCTTTACGCTTAGCAGGATCAACCTGAATAATGTAAAGGTGGAATGCATGAACCAAGCCTTCTGCACGGAACGGAGTCTTTACCGCTGTTCCCTTGAATGACTCGTCATACTTCTTAGCAATCTCATTTCTACGCTCGATACTCCAGTCAAGACGCTTCAACTGGCTAATGCCAAGAGCAGCTTGCATTTCGGTGATACGGTAGTTATAGCCCAACTCCTGCATCTCATAGTACCAACCGCCATCGTTTTTCTCTAAACGTGCGGGATCTTTAGTAATACCGTGAGTGCGGTAAAGAGCAACCTTTTCGTAGAGTTCTTTGTTGTTGGTAGTAACTGCACCACCTTCGCCTGTTGCAATATGCTTTACGGGATGGAAAGAGAAAACAGTGAGGTCTGCATATTTGCAGTTGCCTATCATCTGTTTCTCACCCTTGCTGTCAATAAAGCTACCGCCTGGGGCGTGACAAGCATCTACCACAATAGCAAAGCCATATTCATCTGCCAACTTACGTAGGCGTTCCTCATCAATAGGATAACCGGCAAAATCAACAGGAACAACAGCTTTGTAGGCTCCCTTAGGTGATGCTTTCAGGATCTGCTCCAACTTGTCCAAGTCCATTAAGAATGTCTTAGAATCAATATCACAGTACACCACCTCAGCACCCTGATAACGGAATCCATTAGCAGAAGCGACAAAGGTAATAGGTGTAGTGATAATCTTATCGCCAGGCGTGATATCCAGCGCCATTGCACAAAGGTGCAAGGCGGCAGTGCCATTACTCACCACACATGCATACTTCACGCCTAGATAATTGGCGAAGTCCTTTTCAAACTGTCCAATCAGTGGACCTTGAGTCATATAGTCAGACTTCAAGGCAGCAATCACGGTCTGCACATCGTCATCATTGATGTGTTGGTGGCCGTAAGGAATCGGTTTACTAATCATAACCGTGAACCATTAATTATTAAACATGAACCAAAGGCTATTTTACTTCAAAGCCAGGGATAACCTTAGCGAATTTCTCACGAAGAGTTTCTACAGTATCCCAGTCCTTATTGTTGTCTGATGCAAAATAGAAACCTTGTTCTACAAACTTTGCTCCAGGATAATGATTTAAATAGTCTTCTGTCGTATAATTAAAAGCTACCGAAGGAAGAATTGCATAATACTTTCCCAAATCAATAGTACTCAACGAGTCCGTAGGAGTAATCATCTCCTCGTGAAGTTTCTCTCCAGGACGAATACCAATTTCTTTCAAAGGAAGATTCGGTGCGATAGCCTTTGCGACATCGGTAATTTTATATGAAGGTATTTTGGGAATAAACAGCTCTCCACCAAGATGATTCTTAAGTGCCCACATCACGAGGTCAACGCCCTCCTGCAAAGAAATATTGAAACGTGTCATGCGCATATCTGTAATAGGTAATTCCTTTGCACCTTGGTCTCTCAACTTGATAAAGAAAGGAATAACACTTCCTCGAGAACCCATCACATTACCATAGCGAACCACAGAAAAACGAATATCGCGTGAACCACGGATATTATTAGCTGCAATAAAAAGCTTATCACTGGTCAGTTTGGTGGCTCCATAGAGATTAATTGGTGCGCAAGCCTTATCGGTTGAAAGCGCGACCACATCTTTGACACCACATGCCAGGGCAGCGTCAATTACATTAACCGCACCATTCACGTTAGTCTTGATACACTCGCGAGGATTATATTCTGCGGTATCCACCTGCTTAATAGCTGCTGCGTGAATTATCACATCCACTCCCTCACAAGCCATCTTCAGTCGTTCACCATCACGTACATCACCAATCAGATATCGAAGCATGGGGAAATCCTTCTCAGGATATTTTTGCTTCATGTTGTACTGTTTTAACTCACCACGTGAATAGATAACAATCTTCTTCACGTTAGGATAATCGCGGAGAATCGTCTCCACAAACTTGTTACCGAAAGAACCCGTTCCACCGGTAATCAAAACTACTTTGCCGTTTAACATAATAAATATATTCGTTTATAATTATTACTTTTCTCATTACTTGACAATACCTTTTTCAAGATATTCTGCCAAATTTGTCCTCACTTTCTCAGCTGCGCCTTCGCTGGCCACTTTGGCCATATCTGAATCAACCATCAAATTAACTAACTCTTCAAAGGTAGTCTTGTTTGGATTCCACTTCAACTTGGCTTTTGCCTTTGTCGGATCACCCCACAGATTTACTACGTCCGTTGGACGATAGAAATCGGGACTGACCTCGACCAACACTTTGCCCGTGTCCTTGTCAATGCCTTTCTCGTCAGCTCCTTCGCCTTGGAACTCCAACTCAATACCAACACGCTTAAATGCATAATAGCAAAACTCTCGCACCGAATGCTGAACGCCAGTAGCAATCACGAAGTCCTCCGGTTTGTCCTGCTGAAGGATAAGCCACATACACTCCACATAGTCCTTAGCATAGCCCCAGTCACGTAATGATCCAAGATTGCCTAAGTAGAGTTTATCCTGCTTGCCCTGCTTGATACGGGCAGCGGCAAGCGTAATCTTACGCGTTACAAACGTCTCACCTCGACGCTCTGACTCATGATTAAACAATATACCGCTACATGCATACATATTATACGCCTCGCGATACTCCTTAACAATCCAAAAACCATACTGCTTAGCCACAGCGTAGGGACTATAGGGATGGAACGGTGTATTCTCGTTCTGAGGAACCTCTTCGACCTTACCGTAGAGCTCAGAGGTTGATGCCTGATAGATACGGCACTTGTCGGTCATGCCCAACTGGCGCACGGCCTCGAGGATTCTCAGGACACCAACTGCATCGACATCGGCCGTGAACTCTGGGCTATCAAATGACACCTGGACATGGCTTTGTGCTGCGAGGTTATATATTTCGTCAGGGCGCACCTTACCAATCACACCCAGCACACTCATAGAGTCGCCAAGGTCTGCATAGTGCAGGTGGAAGTGTGGTTGTCCCTCCAAATGGGCTATACGTTCACGATAGTCTACAGAACTACGTCTGATGGTACCATGTACGTCGTAGCCTTTTTCTAATAAAAATTCTGCCAGATAACTTCCGTCCTGGCCGGTTATGCCTGTAATTAATGCTGTCTTCATATTATTCTATATTGTAAATTCCAAACAAAAGGAGGAAATGCTTATGTGAGGAACCTTTCTTATGAGAGTTTTGAGCCTCCCTCCAGATAATAACGATTCTTTATATGCTATCTCACGACAGTATGGCAATGTTACTCTTTAATATATCTACTTAAAAGTGAGAATAAATCGTTAACCGACTTACTATCAGACACCCCACTAACAAAAACTAAATCTATTTCTGTATCCTTGATTCCCAAAGGGTTCTTACTCAACCTTACACTGGACTTTATTTTTATCACATCTCCTGTCTTAGAGATATTCTTTATCTTGAAATCTGATATCGTCACGTAATAGAGGCTGTCATTCTGCTCACAGACCATTTTGGAGAGATATTGGTTATAAATATCATCTGTATATTTGTCTTGAAGGCGCTGGAGCATCTGTGCAAGTCGTGTTCCAATGATATTGCCGTCGATCTTCTTGACGGAGAAGTCGGGCATCGAGTAGTCGATGTTGAGCTGCTGACGGAGCTCCATAGCCTTCTGGTCTTCTTTGCTCTGCCCTGCGGGCTGAGCTGAAAGGGTTGCTGCTCCAAGGAGCAGGAGGAACATTGTAAAAAGAATCTTTTTCATATTTTTTATTTTCTCTAAAGAGGAACAGA
>JAEEGJ010003042.1_pt1 | contig 69978 bp, 59 predicted proteins | sample 8958761 | NCBI WGS metagenome assembly JAEEGJ01 (sample SAMN16246546, study PRJNA631951) | gut metagenome | biome: gut microbiome; feature: rumen; material: RS-attached | host: Bos | place: Iran: Karaj | collected 2018-10 | reverse complement strand
AAAATAAATTGTCCTTTATACACAGGGATAATCGAAACCCACTCGGTAGAATTAATCGAAAAGTAGTCTCCTGTTATTCCATTAGCAGCTACTTCTTTTCTTTTTTCCACATCAAATATACATGTGTTAAGAATCGTTTCTTTCGATTCTGTCTTCCACATCAATTCTGAATCATTTTTAATTTCATTCATATCTTTTTCTCACTATTTATAATTCAAAAGTTTTCACAATATTACTATATAAATTCACAAAATGTGTAGTAGAAAAACTCTACTACACATTTATTCTTTACTTATACAAATAAATCTAATAATCCAAAATCTAGAAATATTAAATTCTGTCGCGAACCTTATTGTTAATCTCTGCGAAGAGCTCAGCGATTAAGTTCTTAATCTCTGTGTTAGCATCCTCAACATTAACAAGCTTCTTAACACTCTTATCTCTTGTTGAGATCTCAATCTGTCCGTTAGCTATGTTCTTAGGTCCAATAGTTACTCTAACAGGAACACCAAGAAGATCAGCATCTGCGAACATAACACCTGCCTGAACATTTCTGTCATCGTAGATAACTTCAACATTATCCTTAAGAAGCTCATTGTAAATCTTATCTGCTGCTTCCTTGCACTCTGCTTTGTCTGCTCTCATACAGCAAAGATGTACCTGCCAAGGAGCGATTGAGATGGGCCAGATAGGACCGTACTCATCATGTCTTGCTTCCATAACTGATGCTGCAAGTCTACCAACACCGATACCATAGCAACCCATGATAGGAGTCTTGACGCTGCCATCAACATCTGTATATGTCATACCCATTGATTTAGAGTACTTGGTACCAAGCTGGAAGATATTACCAACCTCGATACCACGGCTAATCTTGATTGTCTTCTTGCCACAGCAAGGACAGATATCACCGGTTCTAATCTTGGATACATCAACGTATTCTACATCACCTATATCTCTCTTAATATTAAGACCTGTGTAGTGATAATCAACTTCATTAGCGCCACAGCAGAGGTTCTCAATACCTTCAAGTGTCTTATCATATATTATCTGGCACTTAGCTTCCTGCTTGTAAGGTCCGCAGAATCCAGCGCAAAGGCCACACTCAGGAGTAATTGTTGCAGCGTGAACTTTTTCACCGAGAAGATTGGTTAACTTAGTCTCATTAACTTCGTAGTCACCACGAAGGAATACAACAACATATTCGTCTGTCATATTCTTTTGATATATAACTGCCTTGCAGGACTCCTCAACCTTGCTGTTAAGGAAAGTACATACTTCTTCGATAGTCTTGCAATCAGGTGTGTTAACCTTCTTGAGTTCGCCCGCAGGAGAACATCCTGTATTATCAACTGTTGTATCAGCCGCTTCCATGTTAGCTGAATATCCGCATTCAGGACAAAGAACGATTGAGTCCTCACCTGCATCAACAAGAAGCATGTATTCATGTGATACGCTGCCACCAATCATACCTGAGTCAGACTTAACCGAGATGACCTCAGGAATACCTGCTCTCTCGAAGATTCTAAAGTATGAATTAGCCATTACATCATAGTACTTTTCAAGATCTTCCTGAGATGTATGGAAGGAATATGCATCCTTCATAGTGAACTCTCTAACACGAATAAGTCCTGCTCTGGGACGAGCTTCGTCTCTAAACTTAGTCTGAATCTGATATATGGAAAAAGGATACTTAGCGTAAGTATTGCCCCACTCGCGAACCATCTGTACTGCTGCCTCTTCGTGAGTCATACCAAGTACCATGGATGTACGGTTACGATCCTTAAATCTAAGAAGTTCTTCTCCGACGCTTTCGAATCTGCCTGACTCTTCCCAGAGTGAACCGGGCAATACAACGGGGAATAATACTTCCTGTGAATCTGCTGCATCCATCTCCTCGCGAATGATATTCTCTATCTTGGCCGTTACGCGCTTCATGGGAGGGTAGAGTGAATATATACCGTTAGATACATATTTGATATAACCGCCTCTTACAGAAAATGCATGTGAATCAATCACGCAGTCCGAAGGACGCTCCTTGAATCTGTCTCCGACCATGTTGCTAAGTTTCATTTTAAAATCCTCCAAAAAAATAATCCGACTAGTATTATAGCACTATTCTTCTATTTTCAAAACTACTGTTTTCTTACCAAAATACTTGGCCATCGCTTCGTTTTCCCAATAATCCTCGCTGTCGCGAATATCGCTGATATATAGATAAAAAGGCTTACTTACGAAGTCTCTAAGCTCCGCGTCCTCTATCGATGGGTCTTCTAGTATCGCTAATCTCTCCATGCACACAGCCCAATAAGACTCTGCATGACCACCTGTGATATACGCAAGTGAAGTATAACTTGGAATCGTACCAAGGTCCAAAAAGACCGCGGGTTGAACCATAATCAATGTGATTCCAATCAAGAAGATTAAAAGTGGCATCTTCTTTTCCACTGTTGTATCTGAAGTCTTTTTACTGTTGATCTTACTTCTTATGAATCCAATCAAATATCCTTCGTTGAATATCAATAACACCTGCCACAACATTTTTATGGCATTCTGAGTTCTTGATAATCCTGCATCTCCAAGTGCGTAGTAACTTGATGTGAATCCTGTTGCTATCATGCATATTGAATATGCAAATACAAGGTAAGGGTACTTGAACTTAAACGATGTCTTGGATACACATTTATAAAGTATCGGAATAAACATTATAAGTACGATAACTGTATAAAAATCCATCCATACAAGTGAGAAATCAAACACACTCTTAAAAGACATAAGGATTGATTGTATCGGGCCTATACCTGTGAATCTGGCACCTCTTAGAGAGTTGCCAGGTGCAGTCACATTGATAAACAAGCAGACGAAAAATACTATTAGAGAAGGAATTAACCAAAGTGCTTTTTTCTTTTTAGTAATAAGAATTATCACAAAAAGAGTTGTTAGTGACACTCCTGCCATAAGTATCGTAGCATAATTGGATCCACCTGTTTCGACCGCCAAAGCAAGACTTATCAATAATAAAACAACATTCTTAATCTTATTCTCGCTAATGCTTATTAGGATATAAACACACGCCATTATAAAGAATGCGCATTCTGCTATGACATAATGGCATGCTGCATTATACCAATATATTGCCGGTGGAACAGAATACATGCGCTCTATCATCAATATTGACAATACTATTCCCGTCAGTAAGAATAACGATTTTTTCTTTTGTCCCAAGAGTCTAAATATTAATGTATAAGACACTATCAAACAAGTGATTGTAATAATCGAAACCATTAAAATGGGAACAAGTTTGTAAAAACGATAATCAAAAATGCTAGGATAAAACGACATCAAAAAGATACTCGAAAATGTTCCTTGCCAGGTGTAATAACTGACTCTAACTGATTCGAGTGCACCCAAAAAAGCCTGGAAAACAGAGCCTGTATGGACATACTTAATATGAGCCTCGCTGCCATATGAAAAGTCATCTGCTTTCATAAAGTCGTACTTTCCAAGATAAATTATGGGAATCATCAATATCACAAACAATGCTAAAAAAATGATTGCGACATACTTATCCTCTATCCCAAAAAGAAGACCGGGCTTTTTTATTTTATTGTCATCGCTTCTGTCTTTTTTCATCAATAAAAGTTTAAATACTCTCTAAACAAAGCAATAGAGAGGCGGGTGTTTCGCCACGCCTCCCTTATGATTATTAAATAATTAATTTCACTATACAGTAGGTATATCGTCATCGGGCTTACCGAAGATTGTAAGCTTGTCACCTGTGTACTGCCACTTACCAAATGCCATCATGATTCTGGTAACTATGGGAAGAAAGATACTAAGTACGCAAAGACCTGTATCCATACCGAATGACTTAGCAAGTCCAAAGTTAAGGAATCCCATAGCTACGATTATTACAATATTGCTAATCATTGTAATAGGAGAAGCTATAGCAGCTACTATCCAACCAAGGTAAGGAATAACTGCGACGCATCCAACAAGAAAACTAACTACAGAAACACCGAGAAATGTAAAGAAACATACATTTCTTGTAATCTTATTAGTTGAGATTGAATAGAATGTATAGAGATTGTAGTAAGGAATGATAGCCTTCCAACCTTCTTCTTTTGCCTTAACAAGAATTTTCCAGTTCAAAATAAGTGTAAAGACAAGAACTGCCAATGGAATAATAGTTCCAAGAATAGCTAAAAGGATAATTAATCCGATTCCGCCAATACTAAGTATTGTTGTAAAAAGCATAGCAATTGCATCACCGGCGCTTGAGCTGCCGTATGAGCTACTTAAAAGCATTAAAGAATTCATAATCTTCCTCCAAAATATATGTAATTATGGCGTTACTCAACTATTATATCTTAAAACGCAGAAAATATCATCCTTTTTTCACATTTACTTTCCTTGTTTTAATATATGAAATATATTAAAATAGTTTTGTATACACTTTTGTGAAAAACGTATATAAAAGGAGATTTTTGATGACGATTAGAAACATTGCCGCAGTAGTGTCCGGAATGGATGAAGAATATCCTTACCACATCATCCGTGGAATCAATGACTACGCCAGAGAAAATGACATCAATGTATCCTACTTCGCAGCTTTTGGCGGAATCGTAGACAGTAAGGATTTTGATACCGGAGAATTCAGCATATATGCACTTCCTGACTTTGCTAAGTTCGACGGTGTACTTTTATTGTCCAATACTTTCGCAAATCCGGAAATTAGAAATTGTATTATAGATAAAGTTAAAAAGGCCGGTGTACCTGCTGTTATTTTCGAGTGCAAAGACCACGAGGAATTTTATGATGTAAGTATCAATAACTACTCAGTTATGAAAAAACTCGTTGAGCACTTAATCGATAAGCATGGCTGCAGAACATTTAACTTCATCGCTGGACCCTCTGCTAATCCCGAAGCTAACGACAGATACAGAGCTTTCAGAGATGCTCTTGCAGACCACAATATAGAATTTGATGAGAGAAGACTTTTTAACGGAGTCTTCAGAAGTTATGACGGTATAAAAGCAATCGAGGAATTTGCCGCTTCCGGATTATCGCTTCCCGATGCATTCGTATGTGCTAATGACTCAATGGCACTTACTGCCATGAGTATGCTTCAGCGTATGGGATACAATATTCCCGATGACGTAATCATCACCGGATTCGATAATACATTTAATGCCAGAAATTCTTTCCCTGCGTTGACTACGGTCAAGAGACCGCTCTATCCTTCCGGTCAAAAAGCAATACAGATTCTTATCGACTTAATCAACGGTGTACCTCACGAAAAGAGTACACTCTTTGAAGCTACTCCTGTATTTTCAGAGAGTTGCGGTTGTACTGACGAGGATATAGAAGATATCACAGAATTCAAAAAGAATACTTATCATCGTATTGAACTTACATATACAAGCGTTCATATGCTTAACCGCTTGACCGCAGGGCTTGCGGGTGCGCAGGATCTTACACAGTGTGTGGACCATCTCGCAAACATGGTAAAAACTCTTGCATGTGAGAAATTCAGCATATGTCTCCTAGAAGATTGGGAGAATACTTATCATTCAATCTCAATCACTGATCCAAACGCGACATATTCTGAATATATGACTGCTCCACTTGTATATCTTAATGGTGAGATAACTAAGGTAGATAAGTTCGAGAGTGGTCAACTCTTCCCTGTACCTCAAAAAACAGGAGGGAATATTAACTACTTCTTGCCGTTGCATTTTGATGAAAGATGTCTTGGTTACCTTATAATGACCAATTCGGATTTCCCGATATACAGCTTCTTATGCCATACAATGATGATGAGCATAGGCAATGCAATTGCAGGAATATCCAAGCTCAACATTATCGATCCTTTATGTAAGATATATAATCGTAGCGGATTCACTCAGAACGCTGAAGAAATCTTCAAGTCATGCATAAGTGACAAGAGAAGAATGATGATTAGCTTCATCGATCTCGATGGTCTTAAATCAATCAATGATAACTACGGACATAAAGAAGGCGACTTTGCAATACAGATGGTTGCAGAAGCCATCAGTAGTTGTTGCAGACGTGGTGGAGATATATGCGCCAGACTTGGCGGTGATGAATTCATCGTGCTCTGTGTCAACACTCCTGATAACTTCGAATCAATCCTTGAAAAGAGATTTCAAAGCATACTTGATTCAATCAATGAGAAAGTTAAGAAGCCTTATCCAATATCAGCAAGTATTGGAAGCGTTGCTCTAACACCTACCGAAACCGATATGCTCTCTGATATCATCACACAAGCCGATGCAAAGATGTATGAGGTCAAGAAGCAGAAAAAAGCAAATCGAAAATAGATTGGCAGATTAATAAATAAAGAGATATTTTGATAATATAAAAAAAGATTGGTAGTTCATCTACCAATCTTTTTTTGGATCACTAATAAACTTGATAACTGCAGTGCCGCCTATCATTTTAACAGAACCTTCTGCAGGCCATACAGGCATCTCCTTAAATTCTTCACTATCTATTATCTCGGAGTATTCTTCCTTGGTAAAGTTACCAACCTCGCGTCCCATAAAATCTCTAAAATACCAATATCTCGAAGCATTGGCTCCAAAGTATCCATCCCAGAATACAGAACCACCATCCAATTCGCAGTACTTAAATATATCAGGGAACAATTCCGGATTATATCCCGGATAACCAGCCATAAATATTCTGGTGTCATCTCTAATATATCCATCAAGTGTATACACTCTATCAAGTGCTAACTGCATCTCCTGATGAGTATAGTCATAACAAAGTTTGAATGCATATGCTGTTGCGTTGGCACTCACAGTATTGCCAAGTAGAATCACTACAATCGCAGCCAATGAAATATATTTTAATATGAGATTAATTACACTATCTCCTATATATTCCATCAATATAAACATAAGTAGGAATATAAGTACATACTGATATCTCAATATGTCTCTCATGCCATTCTTAGGCATGATGACAAGTAAAAAGTTCATGGCCAATGGAAGCACACATATCGAAAGAATAACCAATAATGAATTAACGTAACCCTTCTCAGAATTCTTCTTTAACACAACCAATATGACTAAGATAAAAATAATAGCGAATATACAAAGATAGAGTTTATTTCTCATCAATATGTCTTTGAAGAAATATGAGAAAAACCATACATATGAGTACTTAAGTGAGAATCCAATGTTAGAAAAGATATCCTTAATGCTGAAATCCGTCACGCGTCCTGATGGAGCAACATGATATATCTTCATCACTATTCTTGATACCGGAATATTGATTATACAAGCAGCGAAGCCCGATGCTGTGCAAAGAACAAGATTCCATACGGAAGTTTTTATCTTTTCTTCATTAAGCAAGTCATATATAAAAAGAATTAATGCAAATGCAGATACAGCTCCTATATACGCTTGATAGGATCCCATCATAAAAAGATAAAAAATTGTTCCTATGATAAACGCGTAGACTTTTCTTTTTCTTATAATCATTGTTCCGACTATTACCGAAAGGAACGAAAAAGAAAATGACAAAGCCATATAAAAGAAACCAAAATGGTGGAGAACTATTGGAAAGCTTACCATCAATGCAGTAAGCAAAATCTGAACCAGAGGCTTGCTCATCTTAAGCATACGACAAATGATATATACGCTCGCACCTATCATCAAGCAATAGCCGACTATTATAAGTGCAGGCATAACAAGATTATTGCCGAATGCTTTGTTAAGGAAGCGTATCATCCATCTAGCTTGACCTGTGGATGTCGCTGCATTGTGATAGATATACACACCCTCACACAATGTATCTGGGCCACCGAGGCCGTAAAGCATCTCATAGAAATAGCATATAAAACAAGTCACTAAAGTAGTGATAAGAATGTATTTCGGTGTAAATTCATCGAACTTCAATACTTTCTCATTGATCAGTTTAATAACTGCTTCCGGAGTATAATTATTTTTCTGATCGTCTTCTTTTTTACAAAAAAAGATATTCTTGTTACTCATAGTATTCCTTAAAAATTTTTATATGATAATACTATCTCTCCTCACGGAAGTAAGATAATCCAAGGCTTGCGGGAGGCTGATTCTCCTTCTTGTTACGCATACTTGTGATTACAAGTACGATGAGTGTAACAACGTAAGGAATCATCTTGTATAACTCCTTGAACTCCATGTAATCCATACCTGTAGGAATGTAAAGGTAGAGAATGTAGAGTCCACCGAAAAGGATGGATGCAAATATACCGATAAGAGGATTCCAGATTGAGAAGATAACGAGTGCGATAGCAAGCCATCCCCTGTCACCGAATGCATCGTTGGACCATACGCCTGATGCATAATCCATAACGTAATATAATCCGCCAAGTCCGGCAATCATACATCCAAGACAAGTTGAAATATATTTATACTTACTTACATTGATACCTGCAGCATCTGCAGTTGAAGGGCTCTCACCAACCGCTCTAAGGTGAAGGCCAACTCTCGTTTTAACAAGAATCAATGTAGTTATGATAGCTATGATAAATGCTGAGTAGCATAAGAATCCATAGCTTAAGAATATCTTACCAAACCATCCAAGTTTCTCAGCGAAAGGAAGTGCTGCTGAGAAGCAGGAACTGGTTTTTGAAAGCGCAATTGAGGGAACATCTGCACCAGATAACTTGATTAATGATCCGCCAAAGAAGTTACCGATACCAACGCCGAATGTTGTCATGGCAAGACCTGTAACGTTCTGATTGGCTCTTAATGTAACTGTAAGGAAGCAATATATAAGTCCCATAACAAGTGACAATGCAAATGAGCAAAGAAGCGGAATTAAAACTGCAAGAAGTGGATTGAAGTTGCCTGTAACTGAAGCGTTTTGCTCATAGTAAAAAGCACCTATAACTCCGCCGATTCCGCCGACGTACATAACTCCCGGAATACCAAGGTTAAGGTTACCTGATTTTTCTGTTAAGATTTCACCTGTGCATCCTAAAAGCAGCGGAACGCTCTGTCCAATTGCTCTCGGTATGAATGCTGCTATGTCAAACATATCTTCTCTCCTGTATCTTAGATACTTCTCTTAATACACTTTAATATAACTAAAACTAATATTTTTCAAATCTCTAAATAAACTCAACAAAATATATCTATTTACTTAGTTTTCTTTTTTCTGGGAACTATTTTATAAGTTATAAAGAACTCACATCCAATGATGAAGAACAAAATAATACCCGTAAGTATATCTGAAAATGACTGGTTAAGTCCGAATGAAGTTGATATCTCGCCAGCGCCTCTCTCGAGGAAAATGATTAAGAAACTGGTGAATATCATAGTAATCGGATTGAACTTAGCAAGCCACGATACCATAACCGCTGTAAAGCCCTGGCCCGAGTTAATGGTTGTTGTAATGGTATGGTTAATTCCACCTACGAGAATCCAACCTGCCAAGCCACAAAGCGCACCGGAAAGAATCATGGTACGAATGATAATCTTCTCTGTCTTCATACCTACGTACTTAGCAGTCTTTTCACTCTCACCAACAACTGCAATCTCATATCCATGCTTGGAATACTTAAGGTATACAAACATCGATGCGGTAACGACTGCTGCCACAACGATGGGTAATAAATACTTTTGTCCAAAAAGCTGGGGAAGCCATCCGGCATTGCTGGATGAGTTGATGATACCAACTGTGAACGATCCCTTGGGAACTTCCCATACTATAGTAAAGAATGCAACTATCTGAGTCGCGATGTAATTCATCATAAGAGTGGAAAGTGTCTCATTGGTATTCCACTTGGCCTTGAAGAATGCGGGAATAAAGCCCCAGAGAGCACCTGCTGCAAGTGCGGATACTGTCATGATAACGATTAACAATGCATTAGGAACCTTATCTCCAAGACATATCATACACGCAGCTGTAGCAAGAGCGCCGGCAAGAACCTGTCCCTCGCCACCGATATTCCAAAATCTCATCTTGAATGCGGGCGTTAACGCAAGAGAGATAATCAAAAGTACTGACATGTTTTGCATCGTAATCCATACTTTTCTGGCCGATCCAAACGCACCCTGTGCAAATGTCGCATATACTTTTATAGGATTAAGACCTGTTGTAAGAGTGGTTATAATTCCGCACACCAAAAGTGCTGCGATAATTGCAATCGCTCTTACACCCCATGACTTGTACCATGGAGCCACATCTCTTTTTACAATATGAAATATGGGTTCGCTACCTTTTTTCATAATTCTCTCCGAACTGCCTCTTCTTTTTTATAAAGTATTAAAACTATTTTTTCTAATTTTTTTACCAATTACTATTCTACTATCCAATAGTCCACTAATTAACAACTCGTTATTAATCTATATCGATATTACTCTATTTTTCTGAATTGTTGTTTTCCTCGGACATAACCTTAGTCATCATAAGACCTACTGTATTCTTGTCAGTAGTTCTGGCATCAACGATACCACTTACCTTGCCGCCGCAAAGCACGAGTATTCTGTCTGAAATCTCAAGCAATACGTCGAGATCTTCGCCAACGAAGATTACTGCTACGCCCTTTTCTTTTTGCTTGTTGATAAGGTCATATATTGTATATGAAGAGTTGATATCAAGACCTCTAACTGCGTATGCTGTAAGAAGTACTGTAGGTGCATGTGCAATCTCACGGCCTACAAGAATCTTTTGTACATTACCACCTGAGAGACGACGAACAGGTGTCTCTATAGAAGGTGTTACAACTTCGAGTTCATCGACCACATCGCCTGCAAGCTTATGAGGCGTTGCACGGTCGGTAAACACGCTCTTACCATTTCTAAATGATCTAAGCATCATGTTATCGGAAAGATCCATATTGCCGACAAGGCCCATACCAAGTCTGTCCTCGGGAACGAACGATAATGCTACGCCAAGTTCCTCGATACGTCTGGGGTCATTGCCCAAGAGTTCTTCCTTGGACTCGTCATCCTTGATGTATGCGATACTTCCTTTTTCTGCGGGCTGAAGTCCTGCTATGGCTTCAAGGAGTTCCTTTTGTCCGCAGCCTGAAATACCTGCTATACCAAGTATCTCACCACTTCTTGCTGTGAATGAAACATTATCGAGCTTCAATATACCATCTATACTTCTGACCGTAAGGCCTGAAACTTCTATTCTGGGTTTGGGATCGACCGGATCCGGTCTTCTGATATTAAGTGATACGCTACGTCCTACCATCATGTTGGTCATCTCAGCAGCGTTAGTGTCCTTGGTAAGCATATCTCCGACGTACTCGCCCTTACGAAGAACTGCCACTCTATCTGATATCATCTCAACCTCATGCATCTTATGAGTGATGATAACGAGAGCCTTACCATCTGCCTTCATATTACGCATAACGTTGAAAAGCTTGTCTGATTCCTGAGGTGTCAAAACAGCTGTCGGTTCATCAAGGATAAGAATCTGAGCACCTCTATAGAGAACCTTAACGATCTCGACTGTCTGCTTTTGAGATACGGACATATCATATACTTTCTGGTCGGGATCAATGTCAAAACCATACTTGTCGCAGATTTCTTTTATCTTGGCCGAAGCCTCTTTTTTATTGAGTTTGCCTTCAAGGCCAAGAATGATATTTTCGCATGCGGTCAATACATCAACAAGCTTAAAATGCTGATGCACCATTCCGATACCAAGTTCGTAAGCAACCTTGGGAGAAGAGATATTAACCTCTTTTTCATCTATAAAAATCTTGCCTTCATCAGGATAGTAGATACCTGAAAGCATATTCATAAGGGTGGTCTTTCCGCTTCCGTTTTCACCAAGAAGCGCGAGGACCTCACCTTTTTTTATAACAAGATTAACTTTATAATTGGCACGAACTTCGCCAAATGTTTTCGTGATATTCTCAAGTCTTACGGCTGTATCTGACATTTTATTACCTCGTCATCACTACTATAGTTAATCTACTCTTTTTATATTTCTCATATCTCATACATATTATTAATCTAAGAGTAGAAAAACAAAAAATATAAGACGATACGGCGAGCATACGCCGTACCGCCTTATTCAGTTTATCACATTCAATAATAAGTTATCAATAACCTACTTGCTGAATTAGTACTGCTCATCAAGAAGCTTGATACCATCGATTCTTAAATCGAAGTAAGGAGCTGATCTGAATCCGTCTGCAGACTCGTTGAATGCGCCGTTAGCGATAACTTCATGATCGCCTTCGTAAGCTTCGTCTGTATCAACGTCAGCCATGTAAGAGTTAACCTTCTCGCCGTTTACAGTAAATGTATCTGTATCGAATACCTTACGTGTACCGTCCTGAAGTTCCTTCTTAACTGCGTCAAGCTTAGCCTGTGTTCCTTCAGCGGGAGCCTTAGCACCAAGGTCTGTAAGAACTACTGAACCTGTCTCCATTGTTCCTGTGTAATCTGTAGGGATTGCCTGACCATTAGCAACAGAGTTGATAATGAGTTCGAAGTAAGGAGCCCAGTTGATTCTTGAAGAAACGATGAATGTGTTAGGAGCAACGCTCTCTGTGCTACCGTTGTAAGATACGTTAGGAATGTTGTTTGTCTCGCAAGCTGTGGGAGCACCCATTGAGTCAGCGTGCTGAGAGATAAGCTTACATCCGTTGTTGATAAGCTTCATAGCGCCTTCTTTTTCAGCTGTCTCATCGTACCATGAACCTGTAAATGTTACTTCCATAGTAGCTGTGGGGCATTCTGAACGAGCGCCTAAGAAGAATGCTGTGTATCCGGAGATAACTTCTGCATATGTATAAGCACCTACGTAACCAATCTTAGCTTCGTCAGCCTTGAAGTCACCGTTTTCGATCATCTCGTTAAGCTTCATACCAGCAGCAACACCTGCAAGGTAACGACCTTCGTAGATAGAAGCGAAAGCGTTGTGATAGTTAGGAAGGTTAGCTGTGTGAGCCTTAGTACCTGTTGCATGGCAGAACTCTACATCGGGATATTCCTTAGCTGCTTCGATAAGGAAATCTTCATGTCCAAAGCTGTCTGCAAATACAATGTTGCATCCTGAATCTGCAAGATCACATGCTGTTTCGTAGCACTCCTGACCTTCAGGGATGTTTGTCTTTAATACATACTCTACACCAAGCTTGTCACAAGCTTCTTTAGCACCGTTGATGAAGTTTAAGTCGTATGTTGAGTTATCATCATGAAGGAAGATGAAACCAACCTTAACGTTAGCTGCCTCTGTCTGACCTTCATCGGGTGTTACATTGTTCTCGCCACCGTTGTTTTCCTGGTTCTCAACAGGCTCAACAGCAGGAGATTCTTTTGTACATGCTGCAAGGCTTAAGATCATAAGTCCTGCAAGAACAATACTTAAAAGTTTTTTCATAATATCCTCCTTATTGCATCGCACGAGTCATTAATTTGACCCCTTTACCGACACACGAAGTATAACCCTTACGTTAAAATAATGTCAATTCAAATCAGACGACTTTTTTATTTTTATTCAAACTGTTCATTTTGGGCGGCTTTTCTCATTTTCTTTTCGACAATTTTCCACTCTATACATTAAATAGGTAAATAGTCCTTCCCTCTCCGGAAAGAATATTCTTTTATTTAATACATATATTTAAAAAATGAATGATAAATACTTAGAATCGTTTTATAATACTATTGGACAAAATAAATATAGACAAAAACAAAAAGTAATATGAAAGGATGCGTGCCAACGCAAACCGGGAATCAATTATGAAGCTTCTTGAAGATAGAATCAAAAAGGATGGTATTGTAAAAGAAGGAAATGTCTTAAAAGTCGACAGTTTCTTGAATCACCAGATGGATGTTGAACTCTTCCACGAGATGGGTCTTGAGTGGAAAAAGCTCTTCGCAGACAAGCCCATCAACAAAATACTTACAATCGAGGCTTCCGGTATCGGAATCGCATGCGTTGCTGCTGAGTGCTTCAATGTACCCGTAGTATTCGCCAAGAAGGCACAGAGCATCAACCTCGATGGTGAGATGTATACATCCAAAGTTGAATCCTTTACCAAGAAGAAAGTGTACGACATCATCGTATCTAAAAAGTTCTTAACTCCCAATGATCATATTCTTATTATAGATGACTTCCTTGCTAACGGATGTGCTGTTAACGGACTGATTGATCTTATCAATGCGGCAGGTGCTACAGTAGAGGGTGTTGGAATTGCTATCGAGAAGGGATTCCAGGATGGCGGCAAGCAGATTCGTGCGAAGGGTATTCAACTTGAGAGTCTCGCAATAGTCGAATCGATGGATGCAACTACCGGAAATATTACATTTCGTAGTTAATTACATATAAATAATTACCATATTAAAATTTTATATGTAATCCAAATAACTAACAAAAACAAATTTCAAAAATAAAAAGAAAGTGTCCGGAACTCGTCGAGAGCCGGACACTTTTATATTTTCAATATTCAATACTTTAATCAATTTTTTGATTATGCTTCCTTAGGCTGCTCGGATGTACAATGAGGACATCTTGTAGCTTCAATATTGATCTCGCTCTTACAGTAAGGACAAATCTTGGTTGTAGGAGCTGCTGCCTCTTCTTCCTCTTTCTTCTTGGAGAGCTTCTTAGCTGCTTCTTCTGCTGCCTTAGTAGCCGCTGTGATAGCCTTGAGCATGATGAATAAGATAATCGCTAAGATAAAGAAGTTGATTATTGCAGTAATGAATGCACCATAGTTAAGTGAGAGTGCAAGTGCTGCCTCCGAATCAAGTCCTGTGTAATCTACCCAAGGAAGTTTAATTGCTCCGGCAACCTCTGCTCCGCCGATACTGTTAATCAAAGGATTGATAAAACTTGTTGTAAGTGATGTAACGATTGATGAGAAAGCGCCACCGATGATAACACCGATTGCCATATCCATTACATTGCCCTTGAGTGCGAACTCCTTAAATTCAGTTAATAATTTTTTCATTGTATCTATTCCTCCTCTTATAACAAAACATATCTCTTATAAATTCTATATATTTTTCACTATTTCAAATAATACTCTTTATAAAATAATAAGTCGATATTCAATCTATATATTTTTAGTACTACTTTACGGCTCATGAGGTGTATCGGTCGTAGGCAGATTGATTCCAAACTGATTGAGGAACTTGTTCATGCCATCGCCAATCTTCTTCATGAATGTTGTTGCTTCATCTATCTTGGTAAGTGTTGAGTTGAGCTTGTCTACATCAATACCGGAAATTACATTTGATAATCCATCGAAGTCAACCTTGCTAAGTGTTTCAAGTGCCTCATCAATCTTAAGAACATCAACCGCCGTATTGATAGTCGTGAGAGCATTGTTAAGTTGCTCAACATCGATCTCGCTAAGCGCTTCAACCGCAGGTTCGATAGTCTTGGTGAACTTTCTAATCTGTAATCCCATGAAAATAGAAGCACCGAGATTAAGCATCAAAAAGAAGAATACAAGAATCAAAATAATTCTATCAATTATCTGTCCAACATAAATACTTTTTAATCTCTTTTTATCTTTCTCATCCATTCTTAAATCCTCCTCTCATACCAAACACTATATCGTCAATTATTTAATTGAGTTAATAATCAAATCTCTTAATGCCTATAGCGCACGACTCTCGTGACAGGTTAAATATATAATCTGATATTCATCCTTCAACTTATTAAGAACCTTGGTTGCTGCTTCGAGATTGGAAGCATCAAAGTTAACGAAAGGATCATCCAATATAAGAAATGGCTTTTCCTTTTGATACATCGCATCCAAAAGTCCAAGACGTAAGCAAAAGTCCGTCGCTTCTCTAAGACCCAAACTCAAGGTCTTAATCTCTCGCTGCATACCTGCTTCGACCTTAGTCAGATTAAGCGATGTATCTATCTTGAAATCATCCGCATTGTTCTCATCAAAGAATGAACAATACTTCTTGAAGCCATCCATTGTCGGACCGGTATATTTTTTCGAAAGTTCATTCTTAGCCTTAGTCAGATACTCAAGTGTAAGACTCATAACCTTGTAAAGCTTTTCATACTGAACAAGAGTCTCTTTTTGGCTATCTGTAAGAACTGCTAATTCTTCGAGTCTGTCTCTTTCCGCCTGGAGTTCTTCAAGTCTGTTTCTAAATGTCCTCAGCTGCTCTTGAGACTCTTCTATCTCATCTTCAGCATCAGATATATCATCGGCTATTTCATCAAGTTCTCTTAGTCCTTCAGGCAGTTCTTGAACTATCTTTGTTATATCATTTTCGGACTCAAATTGCACTACATTTTGTTTCTTTCTCTCAGCTTCTTCTTTGAACTGTTCGTAGTTAATAAGTGCCTTCATTAAACTGTCGAGTTGCTCAGCACCATCGCCTTCTCTACGCACGCCGCAGCTTTCGTAGAATCTGTCAACTTCCCACTCGAGTTTGTCATACTCTTCATTGCACTTATTGTACTTATCAAGCTTATCCTTGTCAGCCTTGTACTCGTTGACATCTTCAAGTAAGGACACTAGCTCTTCTGTCACTCTCGACTCATCAAAAGCAATGCCAAACTTTTCCAAAAAGTTCTTAATCTGACTTAGAATCAAAGCCTCATCGTCACCGATGGTCTTGATAAGATTTCTGGTCTTATGATCATCATCGATAATCTCGATAGCCTGTTCCTCTGTTATCTCAGGAATCTCTTTAGCAACAAACACATTCTTCTTAGCTCGCAAGATAATTAATACAACCAACAATGCCAAAAGAACTGCTGCCGCAATGGCACCGGGAATTATGTAATTCATGCCTATCGAATATGCATAATATGTAGCACCACCCGCTAAAAGAAGTAAAATCGCATCTACAATAATAAAGATTAAAAGTGTCTTTTTTCTCTTACTTTCTTTTTGATCAAATTGTTTCTTCTCTTCTTCGTTTGCTTCTTCAGCTTTACGTTTCTCGTTATCTATATATGATTTAGCGAGATCTTTTAACCTATTCTCAGCAATTGTCTTTTCACTTCTTTTTGATACGGTATCATTCCACATCGAGATGTATTGTTTAATCTCATCTTCGCTCGCAACACCTGCCTTGAATCGCGAAGACAATTCTTCCCACCTCTCATCCTTATGGAATCTATTATTACTCATCTCTTCTACGAGATGATTCATCTTAATGCATTTCTCTTTTGAAAGAGTAATCTCTTCTGCTTGAGGAATACGATTTGTGAAAACAGCAGATGCATCTTTTGCGCTCTCAACACTTGCCTTATGCTCGTTAATCAAAGAATCGTAAGTTTCTCTTTTTGCTTTTATGGACTCTACTTCGTGGATAGTTTTTTCTTCATCTTTCAGAGCCTTAATCTTATTCTTTTCGTTTTCGGTTTTTTCGATATTTTTTTGAATCTGCGACTCGAGAATCTCTATGCCCTTGTCAGTCATATCAATGTTACGAATCTTGTTCTCGTTCTCAGATATTTCAGATTTGAGGCTCTTAATCTTTCCGGGCTTTCTGTCAGGAGAATACTCGTTGAGTTTCTTTTCAAGCTTTGTTTTTACTTTATCAAAATTGTTGATGTCATCTGTCGCATCCGTCAGGTTGCCAAGCTTGGCTCTTACTGAATCACCAATAATCTCGCTATTTCTATTAAGATCGCTCGATGCGATATAAGCCGTTCTGTAAAACGAATCCTTATCTATACCAAATATCTTGGAGCCAAGATTGTCTTTTTCGAATCCATCATACTTATCGTTGTCAGGAAGGGTTCGAACATCAAAAGAATCCTCACCTTCGTTTTTACCAAAGGTGCGACTTACTTCGTATTGTTTTCCTTCGTATTCAAAAGCAATGCTTCCGCCATAAGTACCCTTGTCCCAAGGGCGGTATTTTTCTCGCTCCTTGTCCTTGAGACTTCGCTTACTCTCGTCATCGAATCCGTAAAACATAACCTTCAAAAAATCTGCGAGTGTTGTTTTACCGAATCCGTTTTGTTCAAGTACAGTATTAACTCCGTCATCAAATACGAATCTTCTATCTGATATTTTTCCAAAGCCGAATATGTGGCAATTCAGTAATTTCATTGAATTATCTCCTCTCCGGCTAATGCTCCAAGGCCCATTTTTACAACTTCACCCTTAAGTTCATCATTGAGTGTATCATCCTCTTGAAGCGCACGAATAAAGAATCCCTTGAGAGATTCATCCTGCGCATACTTCATATAATCCACAAAAACCTTACTCTCGTTTTTTACCTTTACGAAAAAGTAATCTTCTGAAAATGCTTTGGCAATGAGTGATTCATCTATCTCCGCATACTCATCCACCGAGCCCTGAAGAGATATTTTTATAAGATCATTTTTGTCATAATCTTTTATAAGTAATTCATCTCTAACCTTATCGATGATTGACGATGAGTTATCAAGGCCGGAAATATCCACATCAACCGTATGCAACTTTCTGCATGCAAAATCGATAAACTCGTAATCAACTTTTCCTGTCTCCTCGTTAATATCAAGAAGCATAAAGCCATGCTCGCCACACTCATCGAAGCCCCTGCCTTCAAGACAACCGGGATAACAATATACGCCTCTCGAATCGAGTTCTTTTACTTTGTATGCATGAATATGACCGAGCGCAAGATAATCTATACCTCTTCCCTTGAGGTTTCCTATAGGAATAATCTCGGCATCATCCTTGCCTTCGTATTCACTCTCCTGGCCGTGAAGCATGACAATATTAATATCATCTGTATTCATATCAAGTGTATAGAATAAAGAAGACGAATTATCCTTGTTGAATTCCGCGCCGTATAGACAGATCTTCTTCGTTCCCGATTCAGACAATGTATACTTGGTCCACTTGTCTTCGAACATAAAGAGGTTGGAAGGTATGTCTCCGTTTTCTTTTATGTAGTTGATAAAACTGTCCTTATCGTGATTACCGCGAAGATAATAGAATGCGATGTCTTTATGCTTTTCTACCTCGTTAAGTACAACCTTGGCAGCCTTGGCTGACACACTTTTCTTATCAAACAAATCTCCTGCTATGAGAATTGCCGACACAGACAAACTTTGCGCATTATCACATAGACGAGCAAAGTTAAGCAATATCTCATTGCGTCTTTCTCTTGCTCTATCGTTATCCAGATTGGCCATCATCGCGGAATCCAAATGCAGGTCCGCTGTATGTATAATCTTCATATCTATTCCTTTTTTATTATTCTTAATTCAAAAACTTACACATGTAAGTATATCAAAGTACGGGTATTGAGAGAATATTTTCAAAGATAAAAATGTGTAGAAAAAATGGGGTAAATTTCGTTGACTTTATTATGAGAGATTATATAATGTACTTAAGAGGGTGCTACCAGTAGACGGTTGCCCGGTTAATTATTTAGTTAAAATAACTGCCGTGCGGGGCGGTTATTTTTTTGTGTGATTATATATTAACTCGAATACCTTGATACCGAGCATAACCAAAGCGATAATGAATAATCCTATTTGGATTAACTCCGAATAAGAAACCATATGGCATCCCCTCCTTTCCCCAGATTGGAGGGCACAAATCCCTCCGAGGAGGGCAACCGCCTACCGTTATTGGTAGCACTAAGCCAATAATATCACTTATACAGTTCTTTGTAAATAATTACCTGTTTCTTTTAATTTCATTGTGCATTATGCATAATTCGGCACCTTGAATTTGAGCATCAGAGTATCAAGGTAATATTGTGTTTTAATCATCCGCTTAGCAATTATCTGTTATATAATAAAGGTATGAAACTTACGATAACAAACGATTTTGATCTTAATAAAATAGCTGACAGCGGGCAGTGTTTTAGATTCAATCAGATTGATGATAATCTATATCAAACAATTTTTGATGGAAAAGTTCTCCGTATAAAAGAACTCGGAAATAATACATATGATTTCGACTGCAGCAAGAAAGAGTTTGAAACAATCTGGAAGAAGTATTTTGATCTTGATACGGACTATGCTCAGATACGAAAGAACATGCAGGGCAATAAGTTCTTAAAAGAATGTGCTTCATTCGGTGAGGGAATTAGGATACTCAATCAAGATAAGTGGGAGATGTTAATCTCATTTATCATCTCACAGAGGAAAAGTATACCCGCAATCAAAACTTCTATTGAGAGATTGTGCGAGGCGTGCGGAGACAAGATTGACGATGAGAATTATGCATTTCCGTCTCCTGTTCAGATAGTATCATGCAAAGCAAGCAAGCTTGAAGCCTGCGGACTCGGATACAGACTGCCATATATATTGAACGCCGCAAATATGATGTATGAAAATCCTCATCTACTCGAAGATCTGGATAAAAAAACTTGCGGAAAAAATATCACTGATACTAATGATGAATTATTGCTGGACGAACTGAAAAAGCTTCATGGAGTTGGAGATAAAGTGGCTTCTTGCGTAGCACTCTTTGGATTCCATAGACTTAATTTCTTTCCTAAGGATGTGTGGATTAATCGCGCTCTCGCAGATAAGTTTCCGAATGGATATGATTATGAAAAATATGCTCCTTATAACGGAGTAGTGCAACAGTATATTTTCTATGCGTATAGAACGGTAAATAAGTAATTAGATGAACATTTTCGACGGCATATAGATGTCTCTAGATTCGTCGTATGAATATACTGCAACAAATTGGCCGGATGCGTTATAGACTCTAAATAGATTGTCTTCTTTTATGTATTGATTGTTGTCAGAATCCTTTTCTAAATCTTCTAACCTAACATATTCTTTCAGTAAAGGATTTCCATTATCGATAAACTTGGCATATTCAGGAAGCACATGAAGTGCTTTTTTATCTTTGAATACTTCGCTTGTTTCAAGTACGAGTTCGTCAATCTTATCTTCCTTAGCAAGTCTCTCGATATCCGCCAGTTTCAATGCGTTATCTATCGTGAAGAATGATACTGCTGTTCTCGTTAGATGATCCATGCAAGCACCCACACCAAGTTTTTCTCCTATGTCTCTACATAACGATCTCACATAAGTCCCCTTGGAACACTTCACGCGAAATGTTACATACGGCATATCAATTTCCTTAATCTCGATATCATATATCTTAATGTCTCTTGCTTCCCTCTCAATCTCAATTCCTTGGCGAGCAAGTTCGTAAAGTTTCTTACCGTCTTTTTTTAGAGCTGAATACATAGGAGGAACCTGTTTAATGTCTCCTACGAAGGAATTTATTACTCGTTTAATATCTTCGTCTGTTATAGTGGGGTTTTCTCCCGATTCGCCAACAGACAAATAATCAAATGTGGCTTTCTTTATTACATTCCCAGTTGTATCTTCTGTATCAGTGGTCGTACCAAGAAGCATACGACATACATATTCTTTATCTTTATCTTCAAGAAAAGTACATAATTTAGTAGCATTTCCGAGGCATACCATAAGAACACCCTCAGCCTGCGGGTCGAGGGTTCCTGTATGTCCTATTTTCTTTTGTTTAAGTATACCACGAAGCACTGCTACTACATCCATTGATGTGAAGCCCGGCTCCTTGTATACATTAATCAAACCATTATACATAAAAAGCTACAATCCTATTTTACAATTCTCTTATAAATTATTTTATCAAATCTTATTTCTAAATATATTTACTATATAGTAGTATCGATAACTAGTTCTATTTATTACTTATTCAAAATAGGCTTCATACTACGCTCGAGTATTCCGGTTATGAATGCGATTGTCATACCGTAATTGGTAATCGGAACTCCTGCCTCTTTAGCAAGGCTTATTCTTGCTTTCATCTCTTTCTCATTGAGCATACATCCGCCACAATGAATAATTACTTTATACTTAGACAAGTCAGAAGGATATTCTGTTCCCTGCGTGAAATCAATTTGAACATTAGCTTTCTTTCTAAGCATTGCAGGAATCTTTTCTGTTCCGATATCACCGCACTGTCTGTGATGAGTACAGCCCTCAGCTATTAATACGTAATCGCCATCTTTTAGATTTCTAACAGCATCTACTCCTGCAAGCTGATGTTCAAGTTCACCCTTATATCTTGAGAAAAGAATGGAAAAAGATGTTAGCGGAATATTATCCGGTACTATCTCTCCAACCTTCTTAAATGCCTGACTGTCTGTGATAACAAGTTTAATATCACTCGCATATTTATCAATAACACTCTGTAATTCGCTATCGCGACATACGATAGGGATTGCGCCATGATCAAGCAAATCTCTGATAGTCTGCTGCTGAGGTAATATAAGCCTTCCCTTTGGTGCTGCTTTATCGATAGGCACAACAAGTACAACTATATCTCCTGCATTAATCAAGTCTCCGACAAGTACTTTACCATTGTCGGAATCCTCGTTAAGAAGAGCTGCAATCTTTTCCTTGAGTTCATGAATTCCCTCTTTGGTAGTTGCACTCGCTTTCATAACAGTGTAACCGGAATTCTTAACCAAACCATTATCCGAAATGGAATCACTGATATTTGATTCTGATATGTCCGATTTATTGGACACTATAATTGCAGGTATTTTTCTCTCTGCAATATTGGATAAGATATCTTCATCTGCTTTTGAAAAGCCCTTACTTGAATCAACAACCAATATTGCAAGATCAGTTTTTCTGAGAACTCCAACTGCCTTCTCAATACGCATCTTACCGAGGTCTCCTACATCGTCAAGGCCGGGAGTATCTATAACCACAACAGGTCCGGCAGGAAGAAGTTCCATTGCTTTATAAACCGGATCTGTAGTAGTACCCAATACATCGGATACTATTGCAAAGTTCTGTCCTGTCACTGCATTGAGAAGACTACTCTTGCCCGCGTTACGACATCCAAAAAATGCTATGTGTTTTCTCTCCGAAGTCGGAGTATCATTCATCCCCATCTTATTTATCAACCTCTATGTCAAAAAAAATATATATATTAAAAACTACATTTCTATCAGATATAAACTATACTCAAATAGTAAAGAATTATATCGACTATAATTTTTCTGTTAGAACCACACAGACACCGAATGCATCATCATTGCAAGTCCGCCAAGCATTATAAGAATACAAATAACGCCTATTGTTTTTCTCGGTCCCTGGATATTTCTTACTTCTACATTTGTTCCGGTAAGAATCATAACAACAATGGGAATTGCTACCATACCCATCGATATAATTCTAAGAAATGATTCGAATACACCCGAATTATCGATATACAATATATCTGTGCCACCAAAAGCAGTTACATCATAATACTCTGCAACCTCATTCTTAATATCCGTCATATCTTCTCTCATATCAGAGTCAATCTTTTTTGCCTTACCTCTAATATGAACGCCATTTTGAGCGAATCCTTCGTCATTAAATTTTTTATAAAAATTCTTGTTAGCGCATAAAAGAATTGCTCTATCCTGATAATCGTATACTACGTAATAATACTGCTTAGCAACAGGAATTCCGTTAACAGTATGTGTCATGTAGTAAATCGGCCCATCGCAATAGTACACATCCGTACTAACGAACTTACCCTTCTTTTCTGATGCTTCCATGTAAGTATCAATCGAAGGTGCTGTAAATGCACATACGATGTATACTGCGGCAGTCACAACATATGCAAGTGCCATAGCAGCCACTAGTATAATCGAAGCTACGCTAGTAAATTTTTTCATTCCATCTTTCCTCTTTCTAACCAATTATATATAGTATCTATTAATCTTAATACTCATATTCTCAACTACTCTGTAGAATCACCTTCCACGAACACGTTGGAATAATTAGTCTTGGCACTAATTCCCTTAAGTCTTCCTATCTTTCCAGTCAGCGCATTAATCACATCTTCCGAAGCATCGATAGCAACACAGATGATGTTGACTTTGCCCTTTTTATAAGGAATCCCCATTCTTCCAATGATGTATTCTCTATATGAAAATAAGAGTTTATTGAGTTCCTCAATATAGGAACTATCCTCTACGATAATCGATATTACTGCTACTCTAGTCATTTTTGTCCTCACGTCCAGTACGGCTTCTGATCTTTATGCGCGTACCCTTTTAGTTTTTCTCTATACTCATCAAGAATCTTCTCATACTGAGCCTTGGTCTTTTCTTTTAACTTGCCCTCACTGACAAGCTTATCAAACAGGCTCTCGAATTCTTTGAGATTGTCTTGAGCCGCATCCTTGTAGTTGTTGCTTAGATTCATCTGCAGTCTCTTAATGACTGCATCCATATCCTTTTCATAACTGCTTTTAAAAAGTCCCATATAATACACCCCGCAAACGTCGCAAACCCACAACAAAGTAATTATATCACGATTAGCAGATAAACTGTATATAAACGTTTTTTCGCCTTTTCAAAGCGCTCTTTCTCTTATATAATATATAAAGATGTACTATGAATCACAAATCCGAAAGGGGTTTACAATGGGAAAAAAATCTATTAAAGAAAATAAGAATGTCTACCAGCTTGCCAGAGAAGAAGCCGGAATGACCAGACTTCAAGCCAGTGATGCGCTCGTATTCATGAGCGATTCCAGAATAGAAAAAATTGAGAGTGAAAAATGTGAGCCTCATCCCGATGAGATTCTTGCAATGGCTAACGCATATAAAAAGCCCAGCCTCTGCAACTACTATTGCTCCAATGAATGTCCCATTGGGCAAAAGACTGTACCCGAGTTAAAAGAAAAAGCTCTCGCACAGATTACTCTTGAGATGCTCTCCACTATCAACATCCTCTCCAAGCAGAAAGACAGACTTGTTGAGATAACAGTTGACGGCGAGATAAGCGACGATGAGATGAAGGATTTCCTTACTATCAAGTCCGAACTTGATAAGATGACAGTATCAATCGAGTCTCTCAAGTTATGGATTGATCAGATGATTGCTGAAGGCAAATGGGTTGACTGATATTTGCCCGGAGTTATGCCTTCATACTTTTTAAAAACTTTTACAAAATAACTCTGACTTCCGAATGCAAGAATATTGGAAATCTGAGATAAAGAATAACCGGAATAGTCTATCATGTTACGGGCTGTTTCGGTTTTTTTGCGCATTACGTATTCTCCGAATGTCATACCCGTTTCTTTTTTAAATAGTCTTGATAGATATCCTTCGCTTAAATTAAGACTATCTGCAGCATCTGCAACCGTAACTCTCTCATGCAAATGATCGTATATATATCGTATGCACATGACCACATGCTTGGAATAAACCTTCGCAGTTTTTAGATCGCTCATTCTTTTTACATATTCTCTAACCATCTTCTTATGCAGTTCAGAGATCTCTCGTTTTGATCCACACTTATCAACCATATTTATATAAAGATCACTTATATGATATGCCTGCTCATGTTCCATCCCACCGTCAATGCAATATCTAGAAAGCATCGCCGCAGTAATAGCAAAGTGATATTTGAAACTCTGCAACGAATTAGAAGAGAGCACACCAAGGCCCGGTTTATTGCAAAAGTCCACCTTAAGCGACTTCTCCGCAGCCGCTTTGTTACCGTCTCTTACCGCTTCATAAAATTCTACTTCAGGATTGTAAGGTGCATGAAAAATATAATCTTCACGCATGACATATTCTTTATATCCCAATTCCCTGTTTATGTTATCCATAATTTATCACCCTACCCTTTGATTGATATATCCTTATTCCATACCTAAAAAATTACATTTATATCAATTCTTGTTTTAATATAAATATATCAGAATTTTATCAAAAAAGTCAGTATTTTTATATATATTCTTTTTTTATTATTATATTGTAGAGTTACAGTAGCAAAAACCAATGTATTTTTAGGAGTAAGCACTATGAACAGATTTAAAAAAGTTATTTCATTATTAACCGTATTATCAATGACTGCGTCAACATTCGCTTTTGCAGCATGTGATTCACGCCCCTCAATCGACGGACCAGATCCCAACGCAGAAATCGAAGAAGGTACGCCCGCACCCGACATCGAAGGATACAACCTGTTATGGCATGACGAATTCGACGGGGATGTAATGAACGAAAATATATGGAGTTACGATCCTCACGAACCCGGATGGACCAACAACGAACTCCAGGAATATACAACTTCGACCGACAATGTATTCGTTAAAGACGGTAATCTTGTATTAAAAGCTATTAAGACAGAAAAAGATGGTAAGGATTACTACACATCAGGAAAAGTAAAAACTCAGAACAAAGAAGACTTTATGTACGGAAAAGTTGTTGCCAGAGCAAAAGTTCCCGAAGGTCAGGGACTCTGGCCCGCTATCTGGATGATGCCCACAGACGAAGGCTACTATGGACAGTGGCCCAAGTGTGGAGAAATCGATATCATGGAAGTACTTGGTAGTGATGTAACAACTGCTTATGGTACAGTTCACTATGGTGAGCCTCATGCTGAGCAGCAGGGTATCGTAACACTCGATTCCGGTTCTTTCGCTGATGACTTCCACGAGTATTCGGTTGAATGGGAACCCGGCGAAATGAGATGGTACATCGACGGCGAACTCTATCTTACAGTTAATGACTGGTTCACAGCAGTTTCAGGCGAAGATGAGAAGCCTTATCCTGCACCTTTTAACCAGACATTCTTCGTACAGTTAAACCTCGCAGTAGGTGGTACATGGCCCGGAAATCCCGACGAGACAACCAATTTCGACAATGCGGAATTCCTCATTGATTACGTACGTGTATATCAAAAGGATGCATATGATACCAACGTAACCAAACCAGAAAAGGTATTCAGAGAAGCCGATGAGACCGGCAACTTCATTCACAACGGCGATTTCAGTGTGGAAGAATCTCTCGACGATGATGAAGACTGGAAATTCCTCCTCTTCGAAGGCGGAGAAGGAAGTGCTGAGATTAAAGACAATACTTTGACAGTCTACTCAGAGAACTGCGGTACTGTTGAATATTCGGTACAGATAGTACAGCCCGAACTCCCCATGAGAAAAGGCAAAAACTATCGTATTACATTCGATTGCTGGGCTGAAGAAGAAAGACCTCTCATTGTATGTATCTCAGCTCCTACCGCAGGCTGGATCAGATATTTCCCTGATACCAGATTCGTGGCAACTACCGAGCCTCAGACATTTACATATGAGTTTACTATGAAAGAAAAAGACGACAACAACGGACGTCTCGAATTCAACATGGGAGCCAAGAGATCGACGGCTACTCTACATTTTAAAAATGTAAGAGTGGAAGAAATCGATGAACTCACACCCAAGACAGAAGAATAAGTTCTGACAGTATAAATGTTGCCTCCTTCCCCGATTCAGATATAATTATGTTATTAATAAAAAAATGTTATAATATACATGTTGTACATTCGTACAGTATCTGAATCGGGGTCGTTTTTTCTAAATGTATTTTGGTGATGCATTTAAGTGATGTATTTTAATGAGGAGTTATATGAGAAAATTTGAAGGATATAACAGAGGCGTTAACCTTGGCGGATGGTTGTCACAATGTGACCATACAAAGGAACGCTATGATACTTTTATAAAAGAAGAAGACTTTGCGGAAATCGCAAGACGTAAGTTTGATCACGTCAGAATCCCTGTCGATTTTGAATTAATCCTCGCAGAGCATGATGCATTTATTCTCAACGAATCCGGTTTTGCATACATCGACTTTGCAATTGAGATGTGCAAAAAGTATCACCTTAATATGATACTTGATTTGCATCGTACTCCCGGTTATTCATTCGATCCTTTCCATGGAGAAAAAGGGTTCTTTGACAGTGAAGAATACCAGAATATATTTTATGCAATCTGGGATGAGTTTGCCAAAAGATACGGCAAAGAAACCGATATTCTTACTTTCGAATTACTTAATGAAGTTACAGCCAAGGAATACTGCGATACCTGGAATAGGGTATCCTATGAATGTATAAAAAGAATCCGAAGCGTCTCGCCGGATATGAGAATAATTGTCGGAGGTTATTACAACAATTCCCTCGAAGCTGTACGCGATCTGGCAATGCCCTACGATGATAAGATCATATATACATTTCATTGCTATGAGCCTCTCATCTTCACGCATCAGGGAGCTTATTGGATAGCAACCATGGATACTTCATTCAGAACACATTTTGACATGACGTATGCCGAATACGAAAGACTCAGCGCAAAATACTTAAATCAGGCATATGCTTCATTTACGCCGTTCGACCAAAGTAAAACTCCTGACGAGGATTACTTCGAATATTTACTCGCAGATGCGATTAAAGTCGCTGAAGAGCGTAATGTCCCTCTCTATTGCGGAGAATACGGCGTAATTGAGCTTGCGGACAAGGAAGATGCTGCCAAGTGGTTTAAACTCTTCCATGCTGTCATGGACAGACATCAGATAGGACGCGCAGTATGGAGTTACAAAGAGATGGACTTCGAGATATCCAAGGATTTCTAATAAACTACTTTCTTGATTAAAAATTTTTCTTTATAAATCATTATACATTAAATAAAACGCTTAATACCTTATACGTATTAAGCGTTTTTATTCTTATCAAGAAACTCTTTTTCCAGTTTTTAAATATCCCTATAAATTTATAAGAGCTCAATACATTTTAGTATCGAGCCCGTTTAAATCATATTATTTGTTATATTTCTTATTAATCTGCGAATGTAGTGTAGCGTGAATAATCAACGCCCTGAATCTCAAACCAGTTGGTCCAGCCTTCATAATCAATGCTGTCATAACCAATGCCTGCATTCTCTGTTCTAGCATCTATAACCTTGCCATCACCTACGTAAATACCTACATGGCCCTGATAGTATACGCCAAGTCCGGGAATCTCAGGAATGCTTGAAATATCACCTGTGTTAGCTGACTCAGTGAAGAGTTCTTCGCTTCCTCTGGCACATACACCTACGCATGACTTGATAAGTCCTGAGCAATCTACGCTTCCTTCTTCACAACCACCTGCTACATATTCCCACTCTTCATCATAAGCTCTCTTAGCCCAATCGCAGAGATGGTCAGCGGTTACTGTATATGATGAGTTAGACGAAAGGTTTCTCGCTATCTCTCTCTTTTCATTGATGGTCTCCAGTGTGGCCTGAGCATCTGCTACCTGCTGAGCAACTTCTGCATTATCGAATACTTGTGTTCCACCATTCTCTTCAAGAGCAGCTTGAGAAACGATTTCCTTAATCTCTGAATACTCTCTTGCATTCTCCTTAATAGTGGAAAGTCTTCCGAAAATGATAGCTCCAAGTAATGCTATAATAAGAACCGGAGTACTGTATATAATTATATCTCTTCTTCTAATACACAACATATTTCTATATAAAAATACTCTATATGTACACAACCAAGTTAATTTTAGTATATATTTTCGTATTTTTCTACTCTTATTTGTGAACTTTTTTCATAATTTTTTATTGAAAACATACTTCTCTTTTGTTAATATTAACTCTAATTATTCAAATTTTGTGTTATGTAACCCACTTTCTTGTCACGTAATTGTCTTAAAAGTGATCACATACACAGTATGATAATTGGAACTACAATATAGTAAGTACATACCGCCATTTATTGATTTATAATCTTATTATATACTTACTATAGTATAATTCTCGCTACATAGGTATTTATTATGAAAAGCAAAAACGAAATGGATATGTGTAGCGGTTCTATATTCGTAAAGATGTTGCTATTTGCAGTGCCGCTCATGCTATCAAGTATGCTGCAGTTACTCTTTAACGCTGCTGATATCATAGTGGTCGGCAATTATGCAGGAGATAATTCTCTGGCAGCGGTAGGAGCTACAGGTTCGCTGATCAACCTTCTAACCAATCTCTTTATTGGATTGTCAGTCGGTGTCAACGTATTGGTTGCCAGATATTACGGATCAAAGGATTTTGAATCGCTTCGCACAACAATACAGACTTCTGTAACACTAAGTGCTATACTTGGTCTTTTTGTTATGGTTGTTGGTGTATTGTTAACTCCCACCATACTTCGTTGGATGCAATTACAAGGAGAAATACTCAAACTCGCTTCCCTTTATCTACAAATTTACTTCTTAGGAATGCCTGCTGTAATGATATATAACTTCGGAAGCGCTATTCTCCGCTCAGTCGGAGATACCAGAAGGCCTCTTATATATATGCTTCTTTCAGGTTTTGTAAATGTTGGTCTTAACCTTCTTTTTGTAATAGAATTCCATATGGGCGTTGCAGGCGTTGCTATCGCAACTATCGTATCACAAGCTATATCTGCATTCCTCATTGTGCTCACTCTCTGTCTTGATAAGAGTGAAATACACTTTGATATAAGAAAGTTAGAACTTAATAAATCGGTCTTATTGAAGATCCTAAGAATCGGTCTTCCTGCAGGTTTCCAGAGTACACTGTTCTCACTCTCCAATGTTTTTATCCAATCCTCTGTTAATCTATTTGGAGATACTGTTATTGCAGGTAACTCTTCTGCTATCAATATAGAGGGATTTGTGTATGTAGCCATGAATTCATTCCACCAAGCAGCTATATCTTTTGTATCCCAAAATATGGGTGCAGGAAGAAGAAAAAGAGTCAATCGCATTACTGTGATTGCTCTCTTACTTGTATCTTCAACCGGATTGTTATTAGGAACTCTGTGTAATTACTTCTCTCACGAGTTGCTTGGAATATACTCTAAGAATCCTGATATAATCGCTGCCGGATCAATCCGTGTCGGTATTATATGTACTATATATTTTCTCTGTGGAATTATGGATGTCATGGTTGGTTCACTTCGCGGTCTTGGTTACTCAACCATGCCTGCAATAGTCTCACTAATCGGAGCTTGCGTATTCCGTCTTATATGGCTTGCCACAGTGTTCCAAATTGACAGCTTTCATAATATTCAAACAATATATTATTCGTATCCCATCTCGTGGATACTTACTTTTAGCGTGCACGTAATCTGCTATCTAATCGTCGCTCGCAAGAAAAAACTATTCTAAGCAATCGAGTATACATTATCAAATTCACCCTACTCTTATATTCATTTCATTCTTTAATATAACTCTTGTTTCATTTCACTTACTTTTATTCACCAACGGAAACTTTTTTCCTATATGATATTTAAACAATCGAGTAGGGAAGATTTATCTTGCCCTACTCGCCGCGCCTCCCGCATGCTGCGTAGCAGCAAATTTCCTTGTGCGGGAGTGCGCATACAAAAAGAGGTCGTCTGATGACGACCTCCTTGTGTGTTAGCATATTATATTGAATATTATCCCTTAACGGAACCGAGTGCAACACCGGCAACGATATATCTGGATAATACCAAGTATACGATAATAAGAGGTAAGATTGTAAGAGTAAGGCCGGCGTAAATTGAGCCGTACTCTGTCTTGAAGATATCACCTCTAAGCAAACTAACCATCATAGGCATAGTGTACTTCTTAGGGCTTGATAAAAGTACCATAGGTGTGAACAAGTTGTTCCAGCTACCAACGAATGAGAAGATAGCCTGTGTAGCAATAGCGGGCTTCATGATAGGAAGTACAATCTTGTTGAAGATGTAGAACTCCCTAGCACCATCGATACGAGCCGAGTGAACGATTTCAATCGGTAGCGACGGTTGCAAGTACTGCCTCATGAAGAATACCATCGAAGGCGAAGCTATCGCAGGTAAGATAAGCATAAGTAACTTATCTGTTAAATGTAAGTTGTAGCACATCTGAAGGAAACCAACCATGGTAACCTGTGCAGGTAACATCATGACTGCCATGATGAAACTGAAGAATACGTTCTTAAACTTCCACTCATATACAACCTGAGCATATGCAGTAAGTGATGAGAAGTATACTGCAAGACCAGTTGCACAAGAAGCAATCAACAAAGAGTTGAAGAAACCAATGAGAGGTTTGAAGTTCTTAGCAGAAAGAATCTTAATATTGTCAAATAAATGTGTTGAAGGAATCATTGCGATGAACGAACTGTTAATTTCAGGCGTCGATCTGGTCGCATTAACAAACATGATCCAGAAAGGAAGGATGCTCAAGATTCCGAGGAAAGTACATACAACGTAGATGATTATCTTCTGGATAATTCTTCCTACAGTAGGTCTGTCTTTTCCTTCAACTGTAAGTTGTAAATTACTGTTATTAGCCATTGTCTCTTCCTCCTTTCCTATAATCCCTTATTTCTCTTTTTGTATTCTTTTTCCTGAAGTCGAATCTGTCTTCTCAGCTCGATTTCATCCTTGTCTCTCAAGAGATAGAATAGGATTGCGGAAAGTGAAACGATAACCACGAACATAACCATACTGGTCGCCGAAGCCTTAGCATATTGGTAGGAACCTGCAAACGCCTGGTTGTAAATGAACAATGATGTTGTCATTGTAGCATTATCGGGCATACCGTTCTGGAAGATCTTAGGAATATCGAACATATTCAAACCACCGATAAGTGATGTAACCAATGTGAACAACAAGATTGTCTTGATTGAAGGAAGAGTAATCTTGAAGAATGTCTGCCAAGCATTGGCACCGTCAACTTCTGCTGCTTCAAAAAGTTCGGGAGAAATACCTAATACACCGGATATCAAGATGATGGAAGTATATCCATACCACATCCATGTCTGGATGAAGATTACGATACCACGAGCTACGTTCTTATATCTCAACATTTCAATGGACTTGCTAAAGATTCCCATCTTAACGAGTAAATCGTTAACAACACCACGAGGATACTGGAATAAGCAAGCGAAAAGCATAGCTACTGTAGCCTGTGTAATAATATTAGGTAAGTAGAATAAAACTTTATATACACCCTGAGCCTTAATTGTACTTCTTCTATCTGTAAACCAAGCGGTAATAAGAAGAGCAAGTAAAATCTGAGGGATAAAGTTCAAAGACCAAATTACTAGAGTATTAACGAAAGCACCTCTGAAAGTTGCATTCTTGAATACCCAAATGAAGTTTCCAAAAGGATTGGAAAGGAAATGTAATTCAGTATTTCCGGCACCCTTAAGGTCCGTAAAACCGATTATGAATGTGTAAATGATAGGGTAAAACTGAAAGAATAACCAAGCAATTGCGAAAGGGATACTAAAGATATATCCGTATCTCGCGTAATCGTATGTTTTCTTTTTCATACGCCCAACCTCCTAGAATAATTATAATATGCTGCACACCCCTTAAAACACCAATTCTGTCTCTGTAATTAAGTGTGAAATATAAGTCTGTCCTTATAGTCTGTAAAAGAAGCAGGTCGGACGAACGTCCGCCCTGCTTCCAATTTTAAATTGTCTTAGCGATACTGCTTAATCTATTGATTATTCAGCCTCTACACCAAGTTCGTCGTTAACAGCATCCTTGAATGCCTGGATAGCTTCTTCCTTAGTCTTGTTGCCAAGCTTGTATTCAGAAACCTGATCGTTGAACTTGTTGTTGATTGTTCCGTCGTACTTAGAAAGAACCTTACCATTTGCATAAGCGTTAGCAGGTACGAAGTACTCGAACATGTTCTGTCCGCCTAAGAATGCGGGCTCAGCCTTTGACTTATCCATAACAACTGCTGAAGCTACGCAGTCACCAGCTGCTGCTGCATCTTCAGGCTTGTTACCGCAGTTATCCTGCATTGAGTAGTTAACTAACCAAGCGGGTCCGAAGAAGCAGAATACCTGCTTAGGTCCCTGACCCTTCATATCTGCGAACCAAGGATCCTGCCATGCCTGTGTATCGTTCATCCACTCGTTCTCATACATCTTCTTAACCATGTCAAGGTAAGCTTCTCTCTTAGGATCGATGTGAAGCTTGCCGTCCTTTGTAAGCCATGAAGAATCTGAAGACTTCTCAACTACGTTCCAAAGGTCACCAGCACCTGAAACTGCTGCATATCCCTTAGCCTTGAGTTCATCACAAGCTACATAGAACTGATCCCAGTTACCTGAACCACCACCAACTTTTTCCTTGATAACTGCAGGATCATCTGTATCCCAAACAGCCTTAGCGATTGAACGTCTGTAAATAAGAGCACCACCTGTAGCCTGGTATCCAAGACCTACTAACTTGCCTTCAGGGTTAGTACCGATTTCTACAGAGTACTGAGCGATCTTTGCTTCGTCAACCTTCTTGAGGTCGATGCCGAGTTCTTCATAAGAAGCAGCGTACTTATACATGTCGCCCTGTGTATAGTTGTATACGAATGCAGACTCTGCTGTATACATATCAGGTGCTGAATCTGTAGGAAGAGCACCATTTAAGTCTGTTACGTACTGGTCACCATCAGTAGGTGTTACCTTGTACTGAATCTTGTAACCGAAGTCAGGGTTGTCCTGAGCGTACTTTAACATCATTCTAGGAACTTCTGTTGTGAATGTGTAGAGAAGGATTGTTCCCTTGTCACCACCGTTAGCAGGTGTGATAATCTGATCTGAAGGAAGGTCAGACTCTGCTACGTCAAATGTTCCGTTAGCCCAAAGATACTGAAGACCTGTCTCAGATGTATCAAGTGTAATCCACTCCATGATAGAAGCAACAGCTGCCTTCTTGTCAGCATCCTTAGCTACGTTCTTGTTAGCGATTACCCATGTACCACCCCAGAAGAAACCAACGGGTGAGTCTGTGATAGCCCAATCACCGAATGTACCTTCGGGAGCATCTGCGGGAACATCAGCAGGCTGATCAGGGTTGTCTACTGCGGGCTGATCGGGATTTACGGGATCTACGCCAGCGTTACCATTGTCACAGCCAACTAATGTAGCTGCTACCATGCATGTACTTAATGCACAAGCCATAAACTTTTTCATTACTTTATCCTCCTTAAGAATAAGTTTCGGCATCCATGAACACACTATGTGTCCATAAAAAATGCCATGTTTTGTAACAACAAACTCATTATAATTGTAAAAGATGCTTACTGCTTTACAAATATTGCTCATTATTGTTCAAAAGTTGCCATTTAGTATCATTTTGTATATTTTTGAGGGACAAAAGTATAAAATTCGCACAATTATCATCTATTTCATGTCATTTTGTGATATACTCTGCACTAGCGTTATGTGAAAAACAGAGCAATTTCTGTCCTAACTGCATATTTTACTTATTTATAATATTGGAGGTCTATCCATGAAAAATATATTCGCATCCGACAGTCTGCCTATGAGAGCCTTATCGCTTTTCACCGACTGGATGTATCTTAACTTTTTATTCATAATATGTTCTCTTCCTATCTTTACTATAGGAGCATCTACCACAGCACTCTATGCTGTATGGTTCAAAAAGCTCCGCGGAGAAGATGTTAAGATAACAAAGACCTACTTTGCTGAATTTAAGTCCAACTTCAAGCAAGCTACGACATTCTGGGTACCTTTTCTTTTAATATGTGCATTCCTTACGGCAGATATATACGTTGCACATAATATTTTAGATGAGAGCTTCCGCTTCCTTCAGTACCCTGTATCGATAACATTATTCCTTATAGTTTTTGCTACCATTCTCGTATTCCCTCAGATGGCAATGTTTAACTCGCCCACCAAGCAGATAATCAAGAACTCAGCGTTATTATCGATTACAAACTTTCCTATAATAGGAATGGTTATCATAATACATATACTGATATACCTTCTCGCAGGATTAAGCGCAATGGCTACAGTAATCACTTTTTCATTGTTCTTATTCTTCGGATTTGGATTCCTGTCATGGTTCTTCTGCATATTCTACAGAAGGATATTTGCCAAGATACTTGGAGACGATTTCGAAGATCCTGAGGCTAAAGAAGATGACCAATAATAAATACTTTACATATTAAGTACAAAGTGTTAGATAATAACAATTAAAAAATTTAAGTAAAAAGATGACGTCGATTAGACGTCATCTTTTTTATATTCTGCAAGCCATTTCATAAATATTGCTTTTTCCTCAGGATGAGGAGCGGAGTTAAACGATATTACTACAGGCGGATATTTCTCATCATACGAATCCGTAAATATCTTGGATCTAATATAAAAGCCTACAGGAATTACTTCTCCTGCTTCGTCCTTGCTGTAATATATATCATCCTCGTGTTCTTTAAGATATTCCTCATCGAACATCTCTCTTAAGTCGGTAGTTGTTCTCTGCTCAGTATACGCGTCAGCAACCCACGTATTGGTAATAGCTATATCCACATTACCTGTAAGGACCATGGTGTTGAACTTTTGCATGGAAGCGAATGTAACATCGCCAATCGCTCCTTCAAAGGTCTTCATATCCGGATATTGCATTGCATATTCAATCCTAAGATCCTTCGCTGTATATGTTCTGCTTGTATCCGCGATAAAGTCATTCTCGATGGCAGATATCATCTCAACACGAGATTCCTCGTTCATAATCGCCAGTTCGAGATATCTGGGGCGTGAATCCTTTACACAGGAAGCAACTGTCAGTCCCCCGGCCACAATAATTAAAGTTGGAATAATAACGAACCACTTGTAGTATTCCCAAAAGAAATCAAGTTTCTTCATGAATCTCCAAAACGGAGTATCCGGGTGTTCCTTTTTTTCTTCCTCCGCTTCTTCCTCGTTATCCTTCCTTATACGAGCTTCCTTAATCGCAAGGATGTCTTCCTCTTTCAATTCGTCTTCTTTATTCATTTCTTCATCCATAATCAATCCTTTATATACTTAATTAGAGAAGGGAGCAGAATCTGTCCCTTCTCTTTCATATTCTAAATTAATTAATAGATATTTTGATTGCTTTTGTTCCGGTGAGTTCTTCACTGCGCGCATCAGGCTGTGCGAAGCCAACATAGATATCTGCACTGCTGCCGGTTACGCTTCTTACACCCTCATCATCAACCGTGGTCATAGCATTCTTGTCAACCTTGATGGTGTATGTCTTTTCTTCGCCGGCATTAAGAGAGATTCTCTTGAACGCACAAAGCTTGGTATTGAGAACTTCATCCTTAGTACCATTTACATGAGCATATACTTCGATAACTTCTGACATAGCTATATCTGATGCGTTCTTAACCCTAACTTCAAGTTCTATGCCATTCTCTGATGCTGCTGCAAATGTATTGCCAGATTTAATGGTTGCACTCTCGATATTAGCCTTACCATATGTTAAGCCATATCCAAAAGGATATAGGGGCGCTTTTTCAAGATATCTGTATGTTCTGCCCTTCATTGAGTAATCCTCGAATGCAGGCATAATGTCGAGATCTTCATTGCGATAGAATGTAACAGGTAACTTTCCAGAAGGTGATACTTCACCAAAGAGAATCTTAGCTACATCCCTACCACCTCTGGCGCCGGGATACCATGTCTGAAGGATTGCATCTGCCTTAGCATCTGCAACGCTTAAGTCCATAGCACTTCCTGCCATAAGAAGAACTGCAAAAGGAGTTCCAGTAGCAGCAACTGTCTCAAGAAGTCTTAACTGTGTAGGAGGAAGAAGAAGTGAGTTCTTATCTCCTGAACTGTATGCATTACCTGTATCGCCTTCTTCACCTTCAAGTGTCTCATCAAGACCAAGTACGAGAACTACTACATCGGAATTCTTGCATACAGCCTTAGCTTCTGAAAGTCTGTCATCATCTTTTGCAAGGGGCTCAACTTTATCAAGATAAAGATGTGATCCTTCCGAATAATAAACCCTGACATCATCGCCAACATAATCCTGGATACCTTCGAGTACTGTAACGTATCTTGAAGATGTTCCGTGATAGTTACCGATAAGTGCAACACGGCTGTTAGCATTGGGTCCGATAACACCGATTGACTTAATCTTATCCTTATTAAGAGGAAGAAGACCATTGTTCTTAAGAAGAACCATACTCTCTAACGATGCCTTGGATGCAAGTGCTAAATGTTCCTTACACTCAATCTTGTCAAATGATATATTGTCATACTCTGTCTTATCAAAAAGACCAAGTAAATATCTGGTTGTGAAAAGTCTTATCGCAGAGCGCTTAAGAACTTCTATATCTATCATGCCTTCGCCGTAGGCATTCATAATCTTTTGGTATGTACATCCGCAGTTAACGTCGCAACCTTTTTCAAGTGCAAGTTTAACACTCTCTTCGGGACGGGATGTAACCTTGTGATTCTCATGGAAATCTCTGACTGCCCAACAGTCCGATACGTAGTGGCCTTCGAATGCCCACTTGCCTCGAAGAACTTCTTCCATTAAGTATGTATGTGCGCAGCATACTTCTCCGTTGGTACGATTGTATGCACCCATTACTGATTCAACATTCGCTTCCTTAACACAAGCTTCGAACTGAGGAAGGTATGTCTCCCACATATCCTTAAGTGTTGCCTTAGCATCAAAGTGATGACGAAGCGCTTCAGGTCCGGAATGGACTGCGAAGTGCTTAGCGCATGCTGCAGTCTTGAGATACTCTCCATCACCCTGTAAGCCTTCGATGAAATTAACACCGAGTCTACTGATAAGATAAGGATCCTCACCATATGTCTCATGGCCTCTACCCCATCTGGGATCTCTAAAGAGGTTAACATTGGGAGACCAGATTGTAAGTCCCTTGTATATATCTCTATCTTCTTCCTCGGACTGGAAGTTATATTTTGCTCTTGCCTCAGTCGAGATTACATCTCCGACTTCTTTTAAGAGTTCATCATCAAATGTCGCACCAAAAGCTATAGCCTGTGGAAATACTGTTGCAACACCCGCACGTGCTACCCCGTGGAGTCCCTCATTCCACCAGTTGTATTCGGGGATACCTAATCTCTCGATAGCCGGAGCATCAAACTTAAGCTGGGACGCAAGTTCCTCAACCGTCATCTTCTCAACAAGCTCTGTTGCTTTTTTTCTTGCTTCTTCTCTGTTCATTACGGCACTCCTATCTTTTGAGTATACATTATAGTTTTCCGTCACTACGAGAAAAAATATCCTCGCTGCAACACTCTAATTGTACAATGTAATATCTTTTATCTCAATCAATTCACATATATTTAACTTTTACAAATATTGCTGAATATGTCACATATTGCTCTACGCGAATTCTTTCTGTATAATATATAGAAAAGATAAATCGCAATAAGGAATAGATATGGCTAATAATAAAAAAGATAATTTTGCGCAACCTTTTGGTAACTTCACTACCAGAAAAATCAACGAAGATGTCGAGACAATTGAATATCTTCCCGGATACCGATATCGTATCTGGCATAACGATACCATAGAGGAGTTTGCGCTTCACCATCATCCGGCGCTTGAGATAATCGTATGTACTTCAAAAAACTATGCAGTCACAATATCGGATGAACTCTTCAAACTTCACGAAGGAGATATATTGTTTATTCCTCCCAATGCAGAGCATAAGATTGCTTTGCCCGAAGGTGGTGAGAGATTCATATTGTTATTCGATACTGCTTTCTTTGATTACTTCAAATTAAAGAATGAAATACTGGATTATTTCTCAACTCCAAGACTGTCTACCATAGGAAATGGTTCTCATTTGTATCCAATTATTTACGACAGTCTTAGAAAGATAATCGGCTTATACTTTTCCGGCGAAGAAAAAAATGAGATAGAGATATATACGGAGTTTTTGAAAATCACAAGCCTTATGTATCGTAACTCCGAGATTGATACCAAAAATGCAAGTCACTCGGATACATATGATAAGTTCGTGCGTGTGCTCTCATATATAGAAGCTAACTATTCGGAAGATTTAAACCTCGAGACGGTAGCTGATACGGCAGGCTTCTCGAAATATCATTTTGCGAGACTTTTTAAACAATATACAGATACTACCTTTTATGATTATCTGTGTACCAAAAGAGTACTCGTAGCAAAGAAGTTACTAATTACAAATATGCCTGTAACAGATGTTGCATTCCAAACAGGATTCAACAACCTGACAACATTTTGCAGATGCTTTAAAAAATATGCAGGATGTTCTCCTTCGCAATATAAAAAGAGATTCTCGCAAGACGAGAACCTCCTTAAGCCAAGTGATGAAGATGATAGTGAGTAGCGCGTTAACGCTACTCACTTTTTTATATCTCAATTTCTTTTTATGTCTCAATCAATGTATCTACATTGGACTTATCTACTACGGACAAACGGCAAGGAATGAAGTTATCAAGTTTATCCTTTGCAACAATATTGTTGTAAAGCCAGATGATGGGATCATGGCCCTGTCCGAATGCATCCTGTCCAATTGCAGCACAGATAGTGCCTCTTTTAATCTCTTCAAATATCTCAGGATTGTGGTCAAAACAAACAAGTGATACACTTCCAACTTTACCCGCATCTTTGATAGCCTTGCATACTGAAAGAGGGAATCCGTTGGTAAGGAATATAACCTTAGCATCAGGGCAAGATGTAAGTGCTGTACGAGCCATCTTATATACGCCTTCATCAGTATCGGGAACTGTCATCTCGGCACCGATTGATATATTCTTGCCAGCAAGTCCTGACTTGAATCCTTCACTACGTTCTACGTTAACTCCAACAGACTTATCACCTACGAGCATGATAACCTTGCCCGAGCCGTTGAGTTTCTTATCGGTTGCCTTGGCTGCAAGTACGCCGGGCTCCTTGGGATCCGGACGAAGACATGCAACGCGAGGTATTTCTTTTGCACAGTCACAGTTATAAGCCATAAGCTTGATACCCTTCGATACAGCTTCCTTGAATTCCTTGTTGGCTCCGCCTAAGAATCCGGGGAATACAATACCATCAAAATGTCTGTCTATTGCAGAACGAACTGTAACCTTTTGAAGATCATCAAGTGACATATCCTCTCTGGGAATAAGAGGAACGTATTCTATTAATGCGTACTTTGAATCAATCTCTTTTTGCGAATAGAGTACACCTTTTCTAACTCCATACCAGAAGTCATTATCAAGCATGCTCATAGCAAGTATCTTAATCTGCTTATTAGGCTTAACATCCGTAGGAACAATCGCGGTATTAAACTGCTTCAAAAGATTTCTGATGCCGGATAACATACCATCAAGCGCTTCGGCATTCTCGCCAATCTTACGAGACTCTTCTGCAACTTCTTCCGATACCTCGGCCATATCTTTTGTCGAATCGCTGATTGACTGAGCAGTATCGTAAAGATTCTCAGCCTTAACCTTGGACTCATCAAGATTGTCAGTCATATCATCAAACATACCTGATATTTCTTGAATCTTATCATATATACCCATCGCAGATTCATTGATGGATCTGAAAGAAGAATTAACGGTATTGAATGTACCCTTACTCTTATTATATGTATTTTCGCAGTTGGCTATACTTTCATTAACAAGGCGGCTGGAAGTCATGACTTCTTTAACTATCTCATCGATAGTCTGCATGCCTTCTCTAGTCTTGGTCGACATTACACTCATCTCATCAGCAACAACTGTAAATCCTCTACCTGCAACTCCGGCACGTGCCGCTTCGATAGAAGCATTGAACGCAAGAAGTCTAAGCTGATTACTGATATCTACAACGAAATCACCAACTTCACTGATACGCTTAATCTCTGCATTGAACTTATCGAGAATCTCATTGATGCGATTGAGATCATCGGCCATGGTACCAATCTCTTTTTCGTATCCTTCGAGATTGTTAATACCGGTCTGGCTAATCTCCATGGTCTTATCAAGTATATCCTTGATGGAATCCATGGCAGAATCTATCTCTTGAACACTTGTATTATTGGCATCAATAAGAGAGAGGTTGTCTCTGACGAGTTCAAGCTGCTCTATAGTCTTGGCTGCCACATCATTGGCGCCCGATACTATACGGGAATTGCCTTCGGAGTTATGGTCAACACTGGCTGATAATTCATCAATTGCATTGGATAATGTAACGACGTTAACCTTGGTGGATTCGACAAAAGTCAACAGGTTATGCTTGATGGAATTGAATGCCTTAGCCGTCATTGCCGCATCGGAATTACCCTCCGCGGGAATATCATCCACATCAAGCTTACCCTTAACGATAAGTTCCGCCTGCTTGGAAATCTTGCCGTTTGATCCGCCCTTTTTAACTGTAGAAATAATGAATGCCACAAGAAGTATCAGTATAACAACTGCTTCAAGCGAACACATAGCGATTAAAAATATCTGCATATAACCCCCCGTTATAAAGATAGTTTTCGTTCTTTATATAAGATTATACCAAATCATCGTACTGCATGGGAATTATTTTTCCGTCAGCATCATACTTAAGTTCTCTGAACTTAACGCATCTTCTGTGATTGATTCCACCCGATAATGATGAGTCATGATAGAAAAGATACCACTTACCATTCCACTCAACTATGGAATGATGTGTAGTCCATCCTATAACGGGCTCAAGGATTCTGCCCTGGTATGTAAAAGGTCCCTTAGGTGAATCCGATGTTGCATATACAATGTAATGAGTTGTACCTGTTGAGTATGACAGATAGTACTTACCATTGTACTTGTGCATCCAAGGTCCTTCAAAATATCTTCTGTCTTCATCGCCCGCCTTGATAGGCTCGCCGTTTTCATCAAGAATAGTAATCTGCATAGGTGTCTCTGTAATATGAAGCATATCATCAGATAACTTAGCAACTCTGGGTCCGAGTGCAGCAGCATCAGCAGGAATCTCAGCGGGATCTGCAACAAACTTACCTGTCTGCCACTTCTCAAGCTGTCCACCCCAAAGACCACCAAAGTAGATGTATGACTGTCCGTCATCATCAACAAGAACTGCGGGATCGATTGAGAATGAACCTTCTATATAATTGTCTTCTGCCTTGAAAGGTCCTTCTGGCTTATCGGATACTGCAACACCGAGTCTGAAGATGCCATCCTTGTCACGTGCAGGGAAGTATAAATAGTACTTACCATTTTTGAATGCACAATCGGGTGCCCACATCTGCTTGCTAACCCAAGAAATATCTCTCATGTGGAGAGCTTCACCATTATCAACACATTCTGCATCGAGATTGTCGATTGAAAGAATGTGATAATCTTCCATCTGGTACTCATCGCCCTCATCATTATCCTCACCTTCATGAGCAAGGTCATGTGAAGGGTATACATATATCTTACCGTTAAACACATGCGCGGAAGGATCCGCTGTGAAAATATTAGTTACAAGAGGTTTTTGTTGTTGTGCCATTATTTTAAGCTCCTTTCAATATGTCAGTCACTGACAATTATAATATATCTTATCTGTGTCTAAAGTTTGACACGATTATTCCAAGGTAAAATTTTCTTTAATATAGCGATCAACTGCAACGATGATTGCCTGCTGATTAACGTAAGGTACTCCGTATCTGGCTACTGCTGTCTCGTATCCACTCTCAGCAAATCCAAGTGAACTTACGCAAGCATCCATATCTTCATCAGTAACTGTTACTGAATACTTTTGAGCGAGTGCCTGATATACAAGATTCTTTTTTACCTCATCTCTTGCTACGGACTTAATATGCTCATCGTATTCTGACTGAGTCATATTTCTCATATCAAGTATGCTGTCGTATATGGGCTTTCCATTTATGTTGGAATAAGCTTCATTGATAGCATTGAACTGCTCAAGTTCTTTGTTCTTCATAAGCTTCTGAACTTTTTTTGTATATGAAGTAGGATATGTTATAACTTCAGATTCTGAAATAATAAAGTCCTTAAGATATGTTGCAAAATTATCTTTAGCAATATCCATTCTGTACGCATTAAGGTAAGCCTCAGCACTTGTTGCATTCTCACCGCTTAAGTATTTCTTAACGAACTCATCATTGAATTCGCCATCCTTATACATACCATTTACTGTAACTGTATATACTACATCCTTGCCTGCTATTTCTTCATTAGCAAAGTCATCAGGGAAATGAACAGTTGCATCAAATGTCTCGCCGGTCTTATGTCCGACAATCTTACTCTCCAAATCTCCCGGAAGCATATCGGAACCTATCTGACATTTAAGTCCCTTGTTGTCTGTACTACCGCCCTCATACATAACACCATCAACTTTTCCGACAAAATCAATGTTGACTGTATCTGCAGTTTTAACTACGATATCTTTTTCCTCTGAATAATCCGGATTAGCGTCAATAATCGAAGCTATGTATTCATCCTCTTCTTCCTGCGAAGGATAGTAATCCTTGGGATTGGTATTAAGATGATCGAACTCGCAAAGTTTTATATACTTGTCAACATTAACACCCTTAATATATCCGTTCTCTTCAAGTCCGGCGGAATAATTAACTTCGTTGGCTTTTTTCTTTATGGCATCAAACGCAAGTGCTCCTGCGATAACCAATACTACCAATGCAAAAATCGTTACCACAGTTATAAGCGTCATCTTCTTTTGAGCAGCTGCTTTTTTTAGCTCCGCCTCTCTTCTTCTTTTTTCCAAAATCTTTTTCTTCTGGCTCATTATGCCCTCCGACGTAAGTAGATAATCGTGTGAGGTGATTGGATATGCCAACTATTAATTCACACAGTTACATATTTTATCATATCTCTTTATATTTTTATAGGGGACAAACTCAATCGAATAGTTAGCACAAAAAAGAAAGTCGGCCATCGCCGACTCTCTTTTTGTTGTTGTTACAAAACCTAAACTTATTCTTAAGGATTTATATTAAGTTTAAATTTGTCTGGTTGTTTATTTGAATATTTCAAGTTTTATAATTAGTTCTTAGCTAAAAGCTTGAAGCCTCTCTTGGATACTACGTCTAAGATGACTGCAAAGAGGAGTACGCCACCTTTGATAACCTTCTGCATATCAGGTCCGACACCAAGGAGAAGCATACCAAGGTTAATAACACCCATAAGTGAAGCACCAATGATAGCTCCGGGAACTGTACCGATTCCGCCGTATGCAGATGCACCACCGATGAAACATGAAGCGATGGCATCCATCTCGAAGTTAGTACCTGATGTAGGCTGAGCGGATGTGTATCGAGCGATTACGATCATACCGGCAAGTGATGCAAGAAATCCCATGTTGGTGTATGCAAGGAAGAATGTCTTGTTGGTATTAATACCTGAAAGTCTTGTTGCCTTCTCATTGCCACCGACTGCATAGAAGTAACGTCCTGTTGTTGTATTATTGGTAATGTATGAGTAAACAACGATTACTATCATTACTATAATAAGTACGCTGGGAAGTCCCTTGTGAAGCGAAAGCAAAACTGTAAGTGCAACTATAACTGCTGAAATAAGAACAAGCTTTATTACCCAAGGAAGCATCTTTTCAACTTCGTATTGCTTTTTAAGTCTCTTGCCTCTTCCGATAATCTGAAGTGCAAGAAAGATAACTACTGCAAGTAAGCCTATTATCATGCAGACTATATTAAATGAGAAAGTTTTTAAATTAGGTTCCTGACCTGTAACAAATGTTATTGCAGGGCTGGGAATGTAGCAATCAGCTCCACCACCAAAGAACTTGATAAATCCAACTTTTTTACCGATTGGAACTGTAAGTCCATCAAGTACTACGTTTGAAAGACCTCTAAACATAAGCATACCTGCAAGTGTTACGATGAACGGCGGGATACGAACATATGCAATCCAGAAAGCCTGTGTAGCACCGATAAGTGTACCGATTGAAAACATAATCAAAACTGCTAAGGGCCAAGGTAATCCTGCATCAATCATGAGTTTGGCTCCTATAGCACCTACGAAACATACTACCGATCCAACTGAAAGATCGATGTTACCACCGGTTAAGATACATAAAAGCATACCGGTTGCAAGAACAAATACATATGCGTTCTGCGAAATGATATTACTTACGTTAACGGGTGATAAGATTATACCTTTTGTTGCTATCGTAAAAAATGTCAAAACGGCCGCAAAAATGATAATCATTGCATATTTTTTGATAAAATCAACAACTTTTACGCTGTCGTTCTTCTTTTCCATTACTCTTCTCCTTTTTAATAGATTAATGAGTTGTCACTAAATAATTCTATACTGCTTCGTTTTTCATGATGCATGCCATGATGGATTCCTGAGTTGCTTCAGAGCCATCCATCTCTCCGACCATTCTTCCCTCGTTCATGACATATATTCTGTCACACATACCAAGGAGTTCTGGCATCTCGGAAGATATCATGATAACTGTTTTTCCTTCATCAGCGAGTTGATTCATGATGCAGTAAATTTCGTACTTTGCGCCAACATCGATACCACGAGTAGGCTCATCAAGAATCAAGACATCGGGTCCTGCAAACATCCATTTTGCAAGAAGTACTTTTTGCTGGTTACCACCACTTAAGTTGCCAACGAACTGCTCAACGGTAGGACACTTGGTCTTAAGTTTTTCCTTGTATTCAACGGCAACCGCATATTCCTTATCCTTGTTGATAACACCATTGGAACTTACTCCTCCAAGGTTTGCAAGTGTAGTGTTAAACTTGATTGAGTTGCTTAAGATAAGACCGTTGCCTTTTCTGTCTTCGGTAACATATGCAATCTTATTATTGATCGCTTCTCTAACTGTGTTAAGATGAATCTCCTGTCCGTCTTTGTATATATGTCCTGAAATCTTTTCGCCGTAACTCTTACCGAAGATACTCATTACGAGTTCTGTACGGCCGGCACCCATGAGTCCGGAAATACCGAGGATTTCACCTTTTCGTGCATTGAAGCTTACATGATCGATAATCTTTTTCTCACTGTAAATTGGATGATATACATTCCAATCCTTAACTTCGAAGTTAACTTCTCCGATATGCTTTTCTCTCTTGGGAAATCTGTTGGTTAATTCACGACCAACCATTCCTTGAATGATACGAGGCTCGGAAATATCATCCTGACCTTTTACAAGTGTCTCGATGGTAGATCCATCTCTGATAACAGTAATCTTATCTGCTACGTATGATATCTCGTTAAGTTTGTGTGAGATGATGATTGATGTCATACCTTCCTTCTTGAACTTAAGGAGCAAATCGAGAAGTTCCTGCGATTCCTTTTCGTTAAGGGATGAGGTAGGCTCATCAAGAATAAGAAGTTTGGCATTCTTGGCAAGTGCTTTTGCAATCTCTACAAGCTGCTGCTTACCAACGCCTATATCTTTAATTAAGGTACGTGATGATTCATTAAGTCCGACTGTTCTTAAGTACTCATCACTCTTACCGTATGTTTCAGTCCAATCTATTTTCCAGGAGTGACCGATCTCGTTACCCAAGAACATGTTCTCTCCTATCGACATATAAGGAATAAGTGCAAGCTCCTGATGAATGATTACTATTCCGAGTGCTTCACTGTCCTTAATGTTCGTGAATTTACATTCTTCACCGTTGTATAGTATCTTACCTTCGTATGTACCGTGGGGATAGATACCGCTTAAAACGTTCATCAATGTCGATTTGCCGGCACCGTTCTCACCAACGAGAGCGTGGATTTCTCCTTCTTCCACCTGCAGATTGACATTGTCAAGTGCTTTAACGCCCGGGAATAATTTGGTAATATTTTGCATTTCAAGTAATATCTTAGCCAATTTTATCCCTCCAATTTTTATAATCTAAAATATTTACGTCACTATTTTCAATCTATGGCTTACATAGTTAAGTCCCCTAAAAAGGGGACCTAACATATGTATTTGTAAATGGGTATTTACTTATTAATTACTTTAAATCATCCTCTGTGTAGTAACCTGAGTCGATTAAGAGCTCTTTGTAGTTAGACTTATCAGCAAATACAGGCTCGCAAAGGTATGAAGGAACAACATGATCACCATTGTCATATGTTGTTGTGTCGTTAACAGGAGCTTCACCACCCTTAAGGATAGCGTCAACCATTTCAACTGTCTTATCAGCAAGAGTACGTGTATCCTTGAAGATTGACATAGCCTGCTTGTCTTCAAGCATCAACTTAACGTTGGGCTTATCGCAGTCCTGACCAGTGATGATAGGATAATCACCTGTGTAACCATTAGCAAGTGCTGTAGCTACACCGAATGCTGTAGAGTCGTTTGAGCAAAGAACTGCATCAAGCTTCTCACCCTTAGCATAGTTCTTGGAAAGGATAGCTTCCATTCTTGTCTGAGCGTTTTCTGACTTCCACTCAGCTGTAGCAACATCCTTGAATTCGATCTGTCCTGAAGGAACTGTGATCTGGCCGTTGTCGATGTAGGGCTTAAGAACTTCCATAGCACCGCCGTAGAAGAATCTAGCGTTATTATCACCGGGATCTCCTGTGAAGATCTCCATGTTGTAACCCTTCTTGCCTTCCTTAAGACCAAGCTTCTCTTCGATGTACTGGCCCTGCTTTGTACCAACGAGCTTGTTATCGAATGTTGCATAGTATGTAACAGCGTCTGAGTTCATGATCAAACGGTCATAAGCGATAACGGGAATGTTCTTTTCCTTAGCCTGTGCAAGAACTGTTCCAAGTGAATCACCTTCGATAGAAGCGATAACGAGTACGTCGCAACCACCAGCGATCATTGTCTCGATCTGAGTAACCTGAGTATTTACATCGTTAGAAGCATACTGAATGTCAACTTCGTATCCAGCTTCTTTAAGCTTCTTCTCCATGTTCTCGCCATCCTGGTTCCATCTCTGGAGATCCTTGGTAGGCATTGCAACACCAACCTTCTTTGTTTCGCCATCTGCTGCGGGAGCGGGATCGGGATCTACATCACCTGTAGGAGCGGGATCGGGATCGGGTGTAGCGGGTGTAGCGGGTGTTACACTTGTCTGACAGCCAGCGAGTGTAGCTGCAGTTAAACCTGTTGCAAGAACTGCACTGAGTAATCTTTTTTTCATTTCTTTACCTCCGTAAAAAATTAAATGGTTCTCACATGAGTTATCTCATGTCTATGGTTAGAGATTACCATACCTTTTTTGAAATTAATTAACATGTTTCTTCAATTTTTTGACAAGTTGGAAAATTTAAAAAAGCGTATGCTGTCAATATTTTGTCAGCATACGCAAGTGATAACAAAAAAATGCTATACGGATTATTCTGTGTTTTTTACATATTATATAAGAAAATTACAGGTTCAAATATACATCTTCTTTTGTGTGGAAGCCCCCATTTATAATGACTTCATCCATATTGGACTCCGTCACGGGAATGGTATCAAGGCTGATATAGGGAATATCATATGTACCATCATTCATGGTTTCTGTTGCGCCAAGGTCTTCTCCGTTGGCCAACTTGATAGCACACTCCGCTGCCTTGGCTGCGAGTGATTCAGTAGGCTTATATATGGTAACAAGCTGTGTGCCTTCAACTATTCTCTGACACGCTTCAACATCTGCATCCTGTCCTGTAACGAGTATTTTACCTGCAAGACGCTGTTCTGCAAGAACGGATACAACACGACTTGCCAAGTTATCATTACCACACATTATCGCATCTGCTTCACGTACCTTATCAAGATTATCATATATGTAATCTGCTGCCAGTTCCGCTCTCCATCCATCACAGTGAACCTGATCTTTTATGATGACTCCATTATCTGTCATAACTTTTTTGAATCCTTCTTCGAGAACCGGAACGTTATAGTCAACAGTTGAACCACCTATCATCAATACGTTATCGCCTTCGGATAATCCTGCATCGATAAGCGCCTCGCCCATCTGTGTACCTACAGTTTCATTATCAAAAGATATGTAAAGATCAATATCAGAATTTCTAACTATTCTGTCGTATGCGATAACTTTTATACCCGCATCTTTTGCTTTCTTAACAACGTCATTAAGCGAATCTGCATCGATACATATGATTACTATTACATCAACCCCTTGATTGATAAAATACTGTATCTGCTTTTTTTGCTCTTCAATATCACCATTGGCATTTTGCACGTTAACCTCTGCACCAAGTTCCTTGGCAGTGGATACGAATACATCTCTGTCTCTTTGCCATCTCTCGATAACAAATGAGTCAAATGCCATGCCTATCTCGATGGAATCTTCTTCATCTTTTTTAACTTCATTAACAGCCACATTATTGTTATCTGTACATCCTATAACGGGTGTGTATAAAAGAACGAACGACAAAAGTGTCGCAATCATTCTGATGATATTGTTATACTTTAGCTTCTTTGTATTCACTGGGTGTAACTCCTTCATACTTTTTGAATGCTCTTGAAAAATAATTGGGATCCGAAAATCCTACCGAATAGCATACTTCTTTTATGGAAGAATCCGATTCGTTAAGAAGTCTCTTTGCATTCTCTATTCTTACTTTATTAAGATACTCTACGTAGTTCTCTCCTGTCTCCTGCTTGAAAAGCTTACTAAAATAATAGGAAGAAATATTGCAGTAACTTGATACATCATCAAGAGAGATTTCTTTCATATAATTGGAATCAATATATGCTTCCGCTTTTTCTATAAGTGATTCTGACTTATCGTTTTTACTATTCCCAATCTTTTTACTGATATCGGTTATCTTATCAAGAAACCACTTCTTTAACTCATTAAGGTTTTCAGTTCCCATAACGCTGGGAATATAATCCGTACGCGACTTGAATTCGTATGTACGGCCGCCCTTAACATAGAGAAGTCTTTCTGAATATAATACGAATTCCAAAACCTTGAGACGAATATCCATAATACTGTCAGTGAAGTTTTCCTGCATCCAATCGAAGAATTCACCGGCCGCATTGGCTGCTCTGACATAGTCTCCCTTTTCAACCATCTCGAACATCTTCTTTTCAGTTGCAACAGGATAATTGGCTTCGTATTCGCATCTAAGTTCCAAGTCATCCGCATGTACTACTCTGGCCTTACCATTAATGAGTGCCTTAAGTGCTTCGTCATATGACTCATGCATCTTAGCGAATTCCTTGACTCCTCCGATACCCATTTTGAAGTCAACGCCTAACTTATTATGCAGGTTTCTTGTGAACTCTCTTGTTCGCTCAACTAAAGCATTACGTTCATTAAGATCCATTGTGGGCTTTTCATAAGGAACCAATACTGCAACCTTGTTGGACATAATATTGCCAACTATGCCTTGTGAAAAATCCTTGAGATAAGATCTGAGTTCCGAATCATGATTTTGTAACTTAACACCACTTCCAATGGCATTGGTTAATGATGAGAATTCTTCGTCGACAGAGTCGCCCCATTCAACCGTCATCATATAACCATACTCTTCTTTGATATTAAGAATGGTTTTATAGTTTAATGCTTCATCGGAGAATTTGTCCTGTAAAAAGATACTGTAGATAAGACCGCTCTCAAGCATAGGCACAACCATCTCGAGTTTTTCCATAACAAGAAGGTCGTTACTTCTCTTGGCTCTTTCCTTATCAATAATATCCATCGCTTTTTTAACAACGGATATAATCTTATTCTTTTCCATGGGCTTGGTGATGTAATCAAGTGCTCCAAGCTTAATTGCCTCTGTAGCATAATCGAACTTATCGTATGCACTCATAACGATGAATACAACATCCTTGTTGTTAACACGAATCTGCTTCATCGCTTCAATACCATTAATGCCCGGCATCTGAATATCCATTACTGCAATGTCAGGGCGATAGTTTTCTGCAAGTTCGATAACACTTCGTCCGGTCTTGGCATACTCTATGGTACATTCCTTGCCGAATTCTTTTTCCAATATGAACTTTAAGGAATCGATGACTATGCCTTCGTCATCGGCAATCATAATCTTATACATTAACCGTCTCCGATTTCTTTAATCTAATTATTACTTCAGTACCCATATCTTCGCCTTCGCTTAATATGTTAATACTGTCTTCTCTCTCAGTAAATAATCTGATACGCTTGATAACGTTATCCATACCGATACCATGCGCTCCTGCAGGCGCGGGTTTCTCCTCTTCCTTGAGTTTTTCAGATAATACCTTATCAATCATTTCCTGCGTCATACCGCTTCCATTATCCTTGATGCTGACATACACATCATCATCTTTTTCATATACATGAAGTATAATCTTGCCCTTACCCTCCATTTCCTTAATACCATGATTAATGGAATTCTCCACAATGGGTTGCAAGACCATGCTGGGCATCGGAACATTCTTGGTCTTGGTCTCGATGTTCTTTTCATATTTTATATCACCCGAAAAACGAACATTGAGAATATAGATATAATGATCGATAAGATTAATCTCATCATCAAGTGTAACTGTTGTGTTACCTTCACGAACATTATATCTGAAAAATGCTGCTGTATTTTGAATATAATTATATGTCTTTTCCGCATCCTCCATCATCGCAAGCTGTGCGCCTGCATTAAGTGTGTTAAAAAGGAAATGCGGGTTAATCTGCGCCTGAAGGTATTTAAGCTGTGCATCCTTAAGAGAAGTCTCCATCTTAAGTTCGTTTTCCTTAAGACGACGCTCATTCTCCATATTGTTTTTAATCTGCTCGATGTATTGTCTTATGCTGACAACCATCTTGTTAAAAGCACCCGTAACTACACCAAGTTCATCGTTGGATGAAATAGGAAGCGTCTCTATCTCAAAATTACCTTTTGCAACTTCATCTGCCGCAACCGCCAGATTGTTGACGGGCTTCGTAACGCTACTTGTAAATGCAATAACAAATATGGCACTTCCGACGAGTGCGATGAACATAACAATCATGCTGACAATTTCGAATACCCTAAAGTCAGCAATTAACATACTGAAGAATATGGAGTTATTCTTAAATCTCTCATTGTTAAGGCTGTTGATATAAGTATCAATAAAGTTACGAATCTCCGTAGCCTTATCGTATTCCATACTGTATTCTTCAACGTTTCTTTTACGCTTAGCTTCGATAGCATTATCAGTAAGTATCAGGTACTGTTCTGACATGTTACGAATATTTCGCTCCATCATATCATACTTATCACCCGTAACCTTACCATTAAGAGTCTGATAAAGGTCCTTGTAATTTTGTGCACTCTTATAATAATCCTCAAGTGAGTCAGTGGTCTTGGTGAAAAGATATTCAGTCATGTTGTTTTGAACATCATCAAGTGCACCTGATAATTCGTTGAGTGCTAAGTTGTCTCGATATACCCTGTCCATCTTAACGGACATATTGTTAATACCAAGCATTAACATCACGTTAACGACAAATATAAGAATACTTGCCATGATGAATATTCCTGAGAGTTTAAGTCTAAGAGGAATCATCTTTTGGGAGAGCTTATTCTTCATGAAGCACCTCCCCACTCTCGGATATGTATTTTAAAATATTACTGCTATCAATAGTAGTAACATCTGCCAACACGAACTGGCTGGTATATCCACTTTCCGAGTATTCCTTTAGGGCCATGACGCAATCTGAACCCATCTTATAGGTATCAGCTGACATGGTGAAATGAATATTGTTTCGAAGTATTCCTCGAAGAATCGATTCATTGTCATCATATCCGAATACAACTGAACGACCCGCCATGTTAAGGTCAATCATGGTCTGATATACATAGTTGGTGTTGGTTCCATTAAGACATATGATTACGTCTGCCAAATCACCGCTTTTAACAATATCTCGAACGGATTCTTCTATTGTAAAAGGACTGGAGTTGTTGATGTATTTTAATTCAAGGTTAATCTTAACCTCAGTATTATTATCAGTTTCTATGGCATTCTGAATGCCTGACCATACAAGCATCTGGTTATTGTTATCAGAGAAACTGTCTACCAAAACCGCTACATCAAGATGATCATGAGCATCCTTATCTTCAGGGTCCCACGCAGAACCGTCGTTAATAATATTAACGATTCTCTTACCATATTCCTTACCAAGTTTAAATCCATCCACTCCTACAAAAGAGCATCTGGAAGAATTGGCGCAATCGCCATATACGGTAACAACAGGAATGCCCTTGCCGGCTGCAGTATTGATAAGAGAAGTCATATCTTTGCTCTCATTGGCATACACTATAATTCCGTCAGGCTTGGAATTGATAGCTATATTCATAAGTTCTGTATCAGAATATATCTTGGTAAGGTTATCTCCGAGAAGTTCAACATATATTCCGTTTTCTTTTCCTGTCTCGTACGCGCCCTTATATATAGACTGCCAAAAGTCCGAATCTTTTTCAGAAGTAATCATAACGTAATACTTATCATAATGTTCGTCGCCCTCTTCACTGCCTAGATTAACGGCACGCGAAAAATAAAACGATACTGCAAATGATATCGCAGCAACGAAAAAAGTAATAATCGAATATACCAGTATTACGTTTTTAACAGAGAATCTTTTTTTCAATTTGTTGTCTCACTTTTTTCTTCCTCGCGCTTAGCCATTTGGTCTAACTTGCCTAAAAAGATTAAACATCCGCCAAATGATATGAAGAATGCTATCATATCAGCTACAGCTTGAGAAATCTGTACTCCTGTAAGTCCCAAAAACGAGGGAAGAATTAATATAACAGGTATAAAGCAGAGTCCGGAACGACATGAAGATATAAATGTCGCACCAAACGCTCTACCCGATGCCTGAAGAAGCATATTGGTAAGTATAATCCATACTCCGAATACATATGTTACACACTGTGCTCGTAGCGCAAACGCTCCTACTTCTGCAACAATGGGATCGCCTTTTCTAAACAAAGGAACAATGTAAGGAGCAAATATAAAGCACAATGATCCGATAACCGCCATAAGAGCCGCGCATACTTTTACAGAGAAAAAGAATGCATCCTTAACTCTCTTGTACTTGGCAGCGCCAAAATTGAAGCTGCACACAGGCTGAAAGCCCTGACCGAATCCGATAACCGCTGAGTTAAGCGACATACTAATTTTAGATACAATCGCCATACCAGCAATTACAGCATCTGCCATTGCAGGAGCAGCAACTTTTTTAGCAACAACATTAAGAAGAATGCCCGATATGCTCGCAAGACCCTGTCTGAATAGTGAAGGCAAGCCACCTGCAACTATCTCCCAAAGATATTTGAATGCAAACGGATTCTTTTTTAATGTAATTCTAATATTTCCGGCTTTTCTTGTTGCTAAAAGCAAAAGAACAAAACTAACCACCTGGCCACTGACGGTAGCTATGGCTGCACCCATTATTCCAAGCTTAAATACGAACATAAGAAGCGGATCAAGTCCTATATTGATGACTGCTCCGGCCATAATACCAACCATTGCGGTCTTGGCATTACCCTGATAACGAATCTCGTTATTAAGAACAATCGAAGACATCATCCATGGCGCGCCTATAAGAATGGGACCCATGTATGCTCTTGCATATGGGAGGATAGTGTCTGTAGAACCAAGCATATACGCAAGTCTGTCAAGATTAAGAAGACCGACTATCGCAAATATCACTCCAAATGAAAATGCAAAAACGAATCCTGCGTTAGCGATTACTTTTGCCTCTTCTTCTTTTTGTTCACCTAGTTTTCTTGCGAGGAAATTGCCTGAGCCATGTCCAAACATAAATCCAAACGCCTGTATGATAGCCATAAGCGAAAATACGACTCCAACGGCGCCTGATGCAGATGTATTAATCTTGCCTACAAAGTAGGTATCAACCATGTTGTAAAAGGATGTTACAAGCATACTGAGAATCGTAGGAACAGCAAGGCGCCCAACCAAAGATTGGACGGGCTCTGTGGTCATCTTAATGAACTTTTCTTCCTGTGTCATACTCATTCTTTTTTGCCTTCTTTGTAACATATAGAAGTTTATCACAATATGTGTTTACAGTCTATGCGATTTTGTGTTACGATTTAGTGGATTAAGCGCGTATTCGAGGGAAATTAAACATGAAAAATTCATGTATAAAAAGAATACTTGTTATTATCGTATTTTTGCTTCTTTTATCCGCCTTTTTAATTGGAACTTACAAGGTTCTCAATTGGAAGGATACGACGGGTGATTATTTCTCATCCACCAAGCAGATGTACGAGTTAAATGATAATACAGTTGACGTGGCATTTTTTGGTCCAAGCGTTTTTTATAACGGTATCAATCCCGCAATTTTATGGGAAGAAGGCGGTATCGCTTCTTTTAACGCATCCGTTGCAGGACAGGATCGAAATGCCTCTTATTATTTTGTAAAAGAATTCATCAAAAAGCAGTCTCCTAAAGTTGTTGTTTTATCCGCAACTTATTTTTTCCATGATCATTATGATCTCGAGGGCAATCTCTACAGAAATACCATTTCTTTAAATCAATCACAAAATTACGTAGATCTTGTTAACGATATCGTTCCGCCCAATGAGAAATCAGCCAACAATAAATTAACTGATTATTATCTTCGCTGGCCAATAATTCACGGCAGATATAAGGAACTTAAAAAGTACGACTTTTATGATACCAATGAATACAAGGATACTTTGGGATTTAGTTTCACTCCTGATCGTTGGAGTGACGGAGTCTTTGAAGAAGATTCACTCAATAGCGAATATGTACTTGAGATAAGCGAACAAAATCGTGCTTGGGTTGATGAAATGAAAAAACTTGCCGATGAGAATGGTTTCGAAATATTAGTTGTCGCAACTCCCAAGGTATACGACATCACATCACGTGGTAAGTTAAACGGATGTTATGCATATCTTGATACTCTTGGTATCAAGCATGTTGATATCAATAACATTCTTGATGAGATTGATTTTGTCGAATCAAAAGATATGTGTGACGCTTCGCATCCCAATGCATACGGAGCAGAAAAAATATCTAAGTACTTAAGTACTTATCTTAAAGATAACTATGCTCTTGCTGACCATAGAGGAAACGCAGGATATGAGATATATGATAGAAGCGTTACAAAATACAATCATAATGTTTTGATGTATAAAGCAGAAAGCCTTAGCGCAGATGAGTTATTATCACTCGGCGATAAGTACACCGGGCTTGTCTATACAGTTACATATCATGCGGACGATGAACGCAATGAAGAAGCTGTATATAACTATCTATTAAAATGCAATGTGAGCGAAGAAGCTCTTAATGCCGGCGGCACTTGGATAATCAAAAACAATACGGTGCTTAAATCTCCGCAAGAAAAAACATACGGAGTAAAAGTATCCAAAGCAGATTATCTCTATGTACTTCCGACAGCCAATAATGAAAGTTATTTTGATACCGTATATGTAGGAGATGAACAATACGTCGACTTTTCGAACAATGTCTGCTGCATACTAATATATGATACCTTACTCGAACGTGTGACAGTCGTTAAAGACGTTAGGTAATAAGCAAAGGATATTATGGATATTAACCTGACACTCGTATCATTTGAATTTATATTATTCATGGCAGTAACAGCTTTACTTTATTATGTACTGCCTGTTAAAGTGCGTTTTGTAGCAATACTTGCTGCCAATGCATTCTTTTTGTATTGCAATAATTCATATGCTTCACTTGGTATATGGTTTGGTATGGGCGCTCTTACTTATGTAAGCGCAGTATTAATATCCAAAATAAAAAGTGCCGGTGGTAAAAAAGCAATATCCGTAATAAGTGTAATACTACTTGCCGCAACATTAATTATTTTGCAGGATTCTGCATTCTTTAAGTTACCCAAGTTCAACTTATCTCCGATAGGAATCTCGTATTATACACTTTCCTGGATTGCTTATGTATTGCAGGTTAACTGGGGTATGGTTGATGCAGAAGTTAATCCTCTTAAGTTCTTTGCTTTTGCCGGCTTCTTCCCGCTTCTCTCATCCGGTCCTATCGTAAGTTATAAAGAAGTAGGAACAAACATAACAGGTGGCAATAAGATTGCTTATAACAATATAGTTAACGGTACTGTCAGAATTGCTTGGGGCCTTATGAAGAAGCTTGTCATCGCAGACAGAATCTCTACATTTGTTGACAGCATATATCTTAATCCCTATGGTCATCCCGGACTTTTCTTCTTGGTAGCCAACGCATTCTTTGTAATCCAGTTATACATGGATTTCTCGGGATGCATAGATATAGCCCTCGGTAGTGCACAAATACTAGGAATCACATTACCTGAAAACTTCGATCTTCCTTTCATGTCGGAGACTCTCGAAGAATTCTGGAGAAGATGGCATATCACACTCGGTGGATGGTTACGCGACTATATACTCTATCCCATCCTTAAGTCAGCGCTCTGGCAAAAGATGGGTGGCCTCACAAAGAAAGTATTCGGAAAGAAACTTGGCAAAAAGATTCCTGTATGGATAGGCCTTATGATATCTTGGTTCTTAGTCGGATTCTGGCACGGCGGCGGATGGAATTATATCTTTGGTGTAGGTATTCTTTTCGGTATTATCATCGTGCTTTCAGAGATGCTATCCGGTGTATTTGCCAAGATTACATCATTCCTTCATATTAATACCAATGCACTATCTTACAGAGCATTTAGGATTGTTAGAACTTGGCTTATATTTGGAACCGGCTTATCGTTCTTTAGAGCCAACAGCATATTGGATGGTTTCAGAAACCTTAAGATTGCTTTCAGTGTGTTCAATCCCTGGATATTCTTTGATGGTTCAATGTACGAACAGGGACTCGACAGACAGGAGATGGCAATACTTTTTGTATTCATCTTGATAGTAGCAACCGGCGGTATCGTAAGATACATTACCAAGAAACAATTGCGTGAAATCATGTCTGAGCAGAACGTTTTATTTAGAATAGTTGTATATGCAATTCTTATCATATGCGTAGTAGTATATGGTAGTTACGGTGACGGCTTCAGCTCAGCATCATTCATATATCAGGGCTTCTAATTCGGAGGAAATATGAAAGAACTTGAATATCCGTTTGACAGTGAATGGATACTTGCTAAAAAGAAAAGCATAAAGAAACAATTACTCGCTGAAGGCAATAACTTTTTAGAAAAAAAGATTGCCATACTCGGCGGTTCCACAACTGCAGATATCAAAAATCTGCTCGATATCTTTTTGCTAAATTACGGAATAAAGGCCGACTTTTACGAATCAGAATATAATCAGTATTATCAGGATGCGATGTTTGATAACGAAGAGTTAGTATCATTTTCACCTGATATTATCTACATACATACAAGCAATGTAAACATTAAGGAATATCCCACGGTTAATGATTCCAATGATGCAGTGAATGATAAGTTAGAAACTGTATATACTGAGTTCGAAGGCATGTGGGATCACCTATATGAAAAGTATCATTGCCAGATAATACAAAACAATATGGAGCCTCCATACTTCCGTCTAATGGGTAATTACGACTCTACCGACTATCGTGGAAGACTCAACTTCATCAACAGATTAAATGATAAGTTTTATGAGTATGCCAGAGCTCATAAATATTTTCATATACATGATATTAATTATCTCTCTGCACTTATCGGACTCGAGAAGTTCAGCGATCCATTTTATTGGCATATGTATAAATATGCAGTTGCAGTTCCTGCAATCCCTGAGTATTGCTACAACTTAAGTCATATCATCAAAGCTATATACGGCAAGAATAAAAAAGCATTTGTTCTCGATCTCGACAATACTCTCTGGGGTGGTGTCGTAGGCGACGACGGTGTCGAGAATCTCGAAATCGGACAGGAGACTTCCATCGGTCAGGCATACAGCGAATTCCAATCATATCTTAAGAGCCATAAGGATATGGGCATTCTTTTGAATGTATCCTCTAAGAACGAAGAAGAAAATGCGTTAGCCGGTATCAATCACAGCGACAGTGTGTTAAAAGAAGAAGACTTCACATTGATTCGTGCTAACTGGGAGCCCAAGCATATCAATACACTCTCAATCGCTGAGGATCTTAATCTGGGCATAGACAGTTTCGTATTCGTAGATGACAATCCTGCGGAGAGAGAAATCATAAGTACTAATCTTCCGACAGTCAGTGTTCCTGAAATCGAGACTGTGGATAAGTATATCAAAAATATCGATAGACATGGATACTTTGAAGTACTGTCTCTATCCGAAGATGACCTTACACGAAATGATATGTACAAGGCCAACATCAAGCGTGCTGAGACTATGAAGAGTTTCACCGACTATAAGGACTATCTTAAGTCCCTCGAGATGAAGGCAGTGATTAAACCATTCGAAGACATCTATATGTCTCGAATTGCGCAACTTACTAACAAGAGTAATCAGTTCAATCTGACAACAAAGAGATATTCTCAGAGCGAAATCGAAGAATGCTGTAAGGATCATCTTACATTCTATGGTAAACTTACGGACAAGTTTGGAGATAACGGCGTTGTAACAGTTGCAATCGGTCGTCCCGAAGGAGATACACTCCACATGGAACTCTGGCTCATGAGCTGCAGAGTATTGAAACGTGATATGGAATATGCACTTCTTGATACTATTGTGCACACATGCATCGCTCACGGAATCAAAAGAATCATTGGATACTACTATCCCACTGCTAAGAATGCCATGGTTAAGGACTTTTATAAAACGATGGGATTTGATATGATATCAGAAGATGAAAACAAAAACACAACCTGGGAATTTGTTATTCCTGATGTGTATGAAAACAAAAATACAGTAATAGATGTGGAGGAATTACAAAATGGAGAGAGCGGACATATACACTAAGCTTAACGAAGTATTTCGTGATGTATTCGATGATGACAGTATAACCGTCAACGATAACACTACAGCTAATGATATTGAGGACTGGGATAGCCTTGAACATATCAATCTCGTTGTAGCTGTAGAGAATTGTTTTAAGATTAAGTTCAATATGGGAGAGGTTGCTGCTCTCAAGAATGTTGGAGAGATGGTTGATTTAATCTCAGCAAAGATTAATTAATTCAAATATTCTAATCAGTAAGTTAAAAGATTATAAATAAACAGCAGATTCATTTCGAACCTGCTGTTTTTATATAGATAATTACTTAGTATGTTTCAATTAGTATGCTACTCTACTGATAAAGTTCTTGATACGTCTCTCATTTAACTCAGCATTCTTAGGATTATTGGTATCCAAAAGATTAGCATCATTCAATATCGAAGGACAGAACTTTTTGAGTTTCTTAAGACATCCTTCACTTTTACCACTACCGCTCAATGTGAATACTGCGCTTACCTTATACTGAAGCTCATTCTCTTTTAAGAATGTTCTGATTGCGGGAGTAAAACATCCTGCCCAGATGGGTGTACCAAGAATTACTCTGTCGTAATCAGCTACATTAAAATTATATTCGCGAAGCTTCGGACACTTCTTAAACATAACCTGTCCACCACCGGCCATAAATTTTGAACCATTATTCTTAATAGGTTTTACCGGTACAAGCTCCAATAAATCTGCATTAAGTTCTTCAGAGAGCCTCTCAGCAACTTTCCTTGTACTGCCCTCTAATGAATAATAAACAATAATCGTCTTCATAGCTTCCATGCCTCCGAATTGTATATCGGACGTTCCCCTGTAATTATTTAATATTTTATCATTTTTCCATTTTCAACTTTAACATTATAACAGTAATGCAAGGAATTACGCAACGAACTCTTTATTATTCGTTTACTAAACAGAGAATATTCAATCATCCCTATTTTTTCTAATTAATTCTATTTTTCCAATTTGAAATATTGAAAAACGTATATTCCACTATAAAAGCCGAAATACGCATAAACAATGTCACAGATATGGTATATACAGCGTAAAAACTAATATGATATAATTCATAAGTGTTGAGGGCAATCTCAACAATCGTAAGTAATATGTAAAAGGAGATTAGAATGAAAAACTTAATCAAGAAACTGGCACTTATCGCTTCTTCAGTAACTTTGGTACTTTCTCTTGGTGGATGTACTAATTTTGCAAAGCAACAGGTACTGTCGGATTACATGAATAGCCTTTCAGATGATTCAGTTCAGTGGACTATCATCGGCGAAGCATCCAATAAGCTTCAGACTTCATCCGATATCAATCTTATGGTAGCAGGTATCCAGTCAAGCGTTCTTCCCGGACTTGAAAAAATCGTAGAGAACGGCGAAAAGAGAAATGCTTCAATAACAGATCCTGAAATTCTTGCTATAGATAACCACTATTTAGGAATGGCGAAGAACTTAAAAACAGGATTTGAGCTCATTGTTAACGGTGTATATCAAAAAGATACAGACGCTATGAACAAGGCTATGGTGTACCTTAACGCAGCAGTTGATGATGCTAAGGGATTCGTAGATGAGTTCGATGCATACACAACTCGTTATGATATCAATACATCAGGGTCTATGGACGAATTCAGAAAGCAGATTGAAGCGTTCGAAGGAACAAAATAGAGAAAATCCCTTAAAAAGACAAATAAAAAACTCCGCATACTGCGGAGTTTTTTGTATATCTTTGTTCCATTATCTCTTTGAGAACTGCTGAGCCGTTAATAAAACAGTCCTGTGGACTGTTTTTAGGCGAAGGTCCGAGAGCTATGCTCGAAGGAAACCCCCGTGCGACGGGGGTTATGGAACAAAAAAAGACTCCACAGAATGTGGAGTCTTTATTTGTTCCATTATCTCTTTGAGAACTGAGGTGCACGACGAGCTGCTTTGAGACCGTATTTCATAGAGTACAACGCCCTCAATGCCCTGCAATCACTGGCTTTTCATCGAGCACTTGAAAATTTAACCCGTAGTTAAACCCAGAAAATTAAGGTATATTAACCGTCAACTGCTTAATCGACTGAACGCACCGTTCACTACAGCTGCCAGTTCTGTGGGCTTATTATACTTTACTTTAGCATATATGTCCATTGTGACCTTACTGTTTTCGTGACCTGCTAAATACTGCACAGTCTTCGGATCAACCTGAGCATATATCAGATTCGTTATATATGTATGACGGAGTTGATGAGGAGTGACCTGAAAATCCAAACTGTATATTACTTTTCCGTTATGGCGGGCAACTTCCCCTAGAACCGGCTTTACTGTATGTTTAATTCTTTCACCATTCACATATCTCACATAAGTTCTTTCTTTTGTTGATCTTGTTCTTATATATTTCCAAACGCGTTGAAACTGAGTATATGATAACGGTCCACCATCTCTGTTTGCTACTACATAATCCGATTTTGAATTTTCTTTCGCCTCCCTAAGACAATCTATCAGACATTTCGGTATCGGAATATCTCTCCTTGCAGCCTTTGTTTTCAATTCAGTAAGGATAATCGGTCTGTTATGCTCAACATGCCAAGCTCTTCTTACAGATATATAAGGAGCTTCCGCATCAAGATGAACACAATCCCATTGAAGCCCAAGTATTTCTTCTCGCCTAAGTCCTGCATAAAGTCCAAGCATAACAAATACATATGGCGGCAAACCCTTAATCGCATCGAGCAGTTTATCTACTTGTTCATCCGTAAGCGCTTCTTTATCTTTTTGAGGAATCCCACCCTTTGCACACAATTTTTTTGTTGGATTTTCACTTATAATATGACTATCCTCTGCCGAGTAAAAAATACATTTCATAAGCATGTTTATACCGTGATATACAGATTCGGATTTTTCAGAAGCACGAATCATGGCTATCTTAATATCATCAGCAGTCACATCAGCCATATACATGTGTCCAAGCGGCTTGATAATATAGTTTTTTACCTTCGATGTGTAATCCACCATGGTAGTTTTTCTAACATGTGCAGATTGCATCAATAACCATTTTTCTGCATACTCTTTCACAGTAGGGTTCTCTTTTCTAAAGGAACATTCTTTTATTTGATTCTTCGCTTCTTGTACTTTATCATATAATTCTTCTCGAGTTTTGGCATAAAGTGCTACTCTTTTCCCATCAGCATCTTCAATGCGAGTCCGGTAATACTCTATGCCGTTCATAACTACAGTTCCGTATTCCGGAATGTTTTTTCTTTTAGCCATTATTCGGCACCTCCTTATTTTATTGTCAGCGCTGATGGTTCTTTTTTATCAAAATAGAATCACACCTGCAATGTTGTCATTAATTTCTTTTCTTACGATATGTTTCCATATTTTCTTTCCTGGGTGAAGCTCTATGTGTGGATCTTGCTATATATTCTTGAAGCGCTGTCTCTGTAAAAAACACGCATCCGTTTTCGACATATTGAACATATGTTATTAATCCGCTATTCCTTGCAGCATCAAGAGTTGCAAGACTTATTCCAAGATATTTGGCTGCTTCTTTTCTTGTGAAAAGATTTCTGTTTACACAACTTGTATTTTTGTTCGAATTAAAAAAAGGCACTGTTTCCGATGCGGAAACGGTACCCTTCATTTCTGTATTTACATTCATTTGAATTCACCTTTCTTATTAATATTTTATTTCGTTGGTTGACAGTGTTGGTTGACAATGTATCATCAAAACGGTGTTTCCATTTGCTTGGGAACATCTATAAATCCATCCGAGGATTCATCTTCATTTTTCCTTTTCCATGCTCTTTGTCTTCCGTATTTACTGAAGCGTTGTACTCCTGCCGGTTCCCAATCAGGAATCGTATGTAGTATTTCTGCTATTCTGTTGCAATCCGTCTTTTTAATTCTTTCATACTGTGAATAGCCAAGTGCTTCGTATGCAAGCATTGATACACATACATACTTTTCCGTTGTCTCTTCAAGGAATGCTAAAACATTTTCAGCATCAGAATCTTCAGGAGTGAATCTCGCCTGATAATCAGCAAGTTCGTTCGATAAACGTTGGGGCAGTATTAGCGAGTATTCTCCTTTGTTATACAGCTCTATCATTTCAGCCCACATCTGTAAAATATATTCCCTGGATTCTTCTTCATTCTCTAATATATGCACTTCTGCATTTTCCATATGAACCTCTATCGGTATGATTCTTCTGTTACCGCTTTTATCCATAGGAAGAATTTCAAGTTTGTTGGATGTTCCTCCGAATACACATTGCCTGTTTAAATCTTTTGGATGTCTGTTATACGGTGTCCTGTATGTATCTTTCTGTCTGCTTATAAAGCTTTTGATTTCTTCTACTCTTTTCATATTAAGAGCAGCAAGCATTTCAGGCATCTCTATAATCCAGTGTCCGATTAAGTTTTCTACAGTTTTCTTATCATCCAAATGCTTCAGATCATCAGAAAACCATTCATCCTTTATGGCAAGTAATCTAAAGAACGTCGACTTGCCTGCCCCCTGACCTCCTATAAGACAAATCACTGTTTCAAACTTAATCCCCGGTTCAAAAACTCTCGCTATCGCACCGAACATAAAAACTTTAAGAGCCTCTATCGCCAGTTCATTCTTTTCCACTCCAAAGAAATGAGTAAGAGCATTCTCCGCTCTTTTTTCTCCATCCCAGGAGAGATTTGTTAACACTTCTCTTATCGGATGAAACATATTTTCATTCGCTACTATATCAAGCGCCTTAATAATAATCTTCTCCTGATTAATTCCGTAATTGTCTTCCATATACAAAATGATATAAGCAACATCCGTATCATTAAGTACTTCCGTATCTCTTTTCCAGCCAAGATTTCTGGTAATGCATATTCGGTCTGTAAGTTCATTCCTTTGAATCGCTCCCGAAAAGAACGGATCCTCTTTTAAAATCTTAACCGCATTACCAAGAGTCTGTTTTGTCATCCCCTTCTCGTTCTTACTTAACGATTCTCTAAGAGTATCTGTCGGAAGTAATTCTTCTCCGACTTCTTTAAGTTGTTCTTCATTTAACTTCGGTAATCTTTCGCTCATAATAGTCTATCGTCTCCTTCCTATGTTTGTATTCTTCATAAATCTCTTCATCCTCACCGTAATCAAGAACATCAAGTATATATTCAATTCGATTTTTGTAATAAAGTGCTGTTGAATATCTTCTGTCAATAAAATTCATTTCCCATTGTTCCTTTGAAGGAGAATATTTCTTTTCCCATTCAACCAATAACCTGTGTATTTCTGACAGGCGATTATGAAACTTTTTCAGTTCCAGTAAATATGCTTCCCTGATTTTTTTCTCGTATTCTTTCCTCTTACCGGTTCGAATTCTTTCATTCTTTTCCGATTCGGTTTCTTTTCTTCCGGTATCAATTCCCAGATGAAAGTCTTCGATTATTTTTATCGCCGCTTCTTTTGCGTTAAGATTAAACATACGCTGAACGAAGTTAATTAAATCTCCGTCCGCATTGCATCCAAAGCAATGAAATCTTTTATCTACTTTCATACTCGGATTCTTATCCGCATGAAAAGGACAAACACACATGCCGTTATTATTCACCTTTAAACCATAAAAGGATGCTGCATCCCGAACGGACACAACATCCTTTATTTCTAAAAACATATTCATTTATCTATCAATCCTTTCACTAATTCCGATTATTCTTTTATATCTTTTTAAACCCTCATTATGATTCGCGCCGCATAGCACTTCAAATCTTCGAAAGAGTATATTTATTTTTGGCAAGCAGTGTACTTGTACGTACAAGTACCGAAAGCTTGTCGGATGGCTACGCCCCCAAACCCCTAGAGCCTCGCTTTAGCTCGGATCGACGCATCACATAAATGTGACGCTCTTTCCAAATATTTTTTCTAAATGTGACGATGTTCATTATCATAAATACTTATAAAACTCTCATAAACTTTTCTCAAAGCATCATGAATTTCTTCCTGCTGATCTTTTAATTCATTTATGTCTTTGATATAGATACTTCCGGTCTCGTTGGCTCGCTTTGCGATTTGATTTAGGTTATTGGAATTAATACTAAGAAGCCTGCTTATCTCTCTTAAGTCGCTCGTATCCAAACGAATTACATATCCATCGATTGCCATTTTTCTAATATAAGCAGACATATTTATTATACCCGTCTGTTTCATCTTCTTCTCAATCAACTTGCGATGTTCCGGTTTAATCCGAAGAATTATTCTGTCTGTATAATCTTGCATTTTTCATTTTCCTCCTTTCTAAAAATTCTCTTTCCTGTTTCTTTTTGGGACACAAAAAAAGCACCTTGTTTGTTTCAACAAGATGCTTTATCGCTTAAAACTATTTTTATTTCATCTTAATAATATCATATCCAAAAACGAAACGGAATACTCAAAAGGTACTCGTTTGGTACTCATTTGGTACTCTGTCGGTACTCATTTGGTACTTTTCTTTGCATTGTAAGAATATCACATCAGTTTTTAAAAGTCTATACTCAAAATATACCGATTTTATACCGAATTTATACTTTGAGCCTGGTTTTGTACAAGTCAACCTTCACTGTCAACTTTCAAAAATATTTTTTCAAATATTATTTTTTCACGTCTACCTTTTGATTTTTTTTGATATTATATGAATATTAATAGTCTCAAAGGTGAAATATAGAAATTTTTAAAATCTACCTAAGGCTTAACATATTATCCTTTTTCGTATTGTATTATTGCTAATATACTTTCTAACTATAAAAAATAAGTGCAAATGTATCATTAACATCTACACTTATATAATATGAAAACTTATAAATCACCCATACTATTCAACATCAGATCAACAATGTTCAAATGTTTTATGCCACTTCGTTTCTGCAAAAGTTTATCCATGGTTATCAAATACTTCGGATAGCCATCGGCTATACGTTCCAAAGAACGATACTCACGTTCTTCTGTGATGTTCTTTCCGTTTTCGTCGAAATTATCGTTATCGATTGTTCGTGCCACCTGTACATAAGAATACTCATCTGAACGTTTTCTAAGTATAAAATCAACCTCAAGTTTTCCGATTTTACCGATGCTCACTTTATAACCTTTGGAGCAAGCATAGTTGTATACGATATTTTCCAACACCGGTCCATAATTTATTCTGCCATCGGTATTTTGAGAAAAGTAAAAACTCAAATCCGATAGATAGTATTTTTCCTCGCCGTTAAGAGATTTTTTACTCTTCATATCAAACCGCTCACATTTGGAAATGATTTTCGCATTCTCGAGAATTTTCAGATAGTTATAAATCGTTATTGTCGATACACTTTCACCGGTACTTAGAAGATAATCACGTATTGAATTGACCGAAGTTGTAGAGCCAAAATTATTGATAATATATGTTTGTATTTTCTGGAATAATCCTTTCTTTCTGATTTTATTGTTCTTTTTTATATCCTTTTTGTATATCTCATCAATAACGCTGTCGACATACGCCATCTTATCTTCATAATCATCATATTTCACAGCCAAAGGGAAGCCACCTTCAATGATATATTGAATGAATTCTCTTTCTAAATCGACATTAATCGGTTTGTCAAAAAACTTCTTAATTCCGATATACTCATCAAATGTAAGTGTTTTCATTTCAAATTCAATATATCTTCCCGTAAGTTTTGTTGAGAGTTCGCCCGAAAGAAGATAGGAATTACTACCGGTAAGGAAAATAGAATAATCCCCTTCCTCTCGATATGCATTTACAGTCTCCTCAAAATCCTTAACATTCTGAACCTCATCAATGAATAAGTATTTAATACCATCAATGCCTTCTGCCTTGATATCAATAATTTCCTCAAGTTTTTCAGTTGTCTTGATGGACTTGTACGGTCTTTTATCCAAATGGATATAAATAATATTCTTTGAATCAACTCCATTTTTTATAATCTCATCGCAAACCATCTCCATCAGAGATGATTTACCGCATCGTCTTACACCTGTGATAACTTTGATCATATCAACATCATCGTAGAATCCTCGAAGTTTTTTTATGTACTTTTCTCTAAAATATAATTTATCCATATTAATCACCAAAGATATTTTAACATAATTAGCCGGATAACGAAACTTTTTTGACAAAAATGCATATTTTTTTAGTTAACTGGGCGTTTTCGCGTGAATTAATTATCAAAAAATGTAGAATTCGAAATATTTTGTCAGAGCAATTTGAGGTAAATTATTCTCATAGTTATTTAAAAATCTATTCCTATGATTTCTTGGTTCATTTTATTCCGGATTAAACTTTCTTTCTCTTATTCATCAATAGAATCTCAAAATCCTTCATGTAGTTCTGAAATCTTTCATCATCTTTCCCAAAGACACAAGTTTTCTTATTCTTACATAAATAGCGGTATGTTGTACGCTCGCCGTCTCTAGTTCCTACGCTTCCGGTAACGTAAGGCTTGGTAATGCTGCCCGAAAGCGTTTCGGGGAATAATGCCAGCAGATCAGTCAATTCATCTAGAGTAAACCTTGTGGGGTTAATGTCTAAAACCTCAATCTTTCCTTGGGCTAAACATTTATAATCATTGTCTGAAACAGTCTTTCCGTTCCATTCGAAATGTTTAATTTGCGTGTTTGCTACGGGTTTCAAAGAATCTATTGTCATGCCTGCCCATACTTGATTCCCGAGTCCAAAGAATTCAAGATTAGGCGCTGTTTCAATTTCTTCAATGTTATGCAGTCTGGAAAAATCGTAGATGCTTAATCCGATCAGAGCCTTGTTTCCACTCATGTCCCATAAAGACGTAGCTCTTTGATTGAAAAAATAGTTAATGAACTTAATTCCGTTTAGTTTTGAAAGAGGGGACAGATCCTCAACTAATTTGTTTTTCCAAAAAGAGATTGCTTCAAACTGCTTTCCATATTGCTCAATAAAATATTCGAAAGTATCCTGCTTCAGGCCGGAGATAACGATTGAACTGGCATTGGGTATTTTTCCAATTGCTTCGACTATCTGATCTACCGACACAGAACCGCCATCTACTTCTTTTTGAACCAGATTAATGTCAAAGTTTTCAAAAGATGTGGATGAAAAGTTCCCTATATCTACCATCTACTTTCCCCTCCGCTGTCAATTATTCTGTCTATTATTTGTTCCATCCGCTTGTGCTTACAGGATCGCCTTCTGTTTCCCACTGTTCAAAAGGAGGTTCCGCTACATATGAAGGATCATAATAGCTTCGGATATATTGTGCGGCTCTAAACTCTGCCTGTTTGTAATTCGTCACACCTGTTTCGTCATATTCAAGATTATTCATGAAAATAATGAAGACCTGTTCTGCGAAAGAGCTCTCCTCTTGAAGATCGCTCACAAAATCTATACCGTTCAACAGTCCTGATCCGATTGTTCCGTGTGCAAACCAATATGCAAACTGTCTTACTGCTCCTTTGACAAACTTATCAACCTTCATAATCATTCCCCTCCGCTGTCAATTATTCTGTTGATTTTCTATACCAATAATCAAACTGTCGTCGATAAAACTGAAAGTTAATATATTTAACAAAACTGAAATCCTACAAAATTATAGGCTTATAAGCTAATGCCTTATCAACTACTTCTTCCGGTGTGTTTTCTTCATAAAAAATATAATTAGTGACTTCCGGATCTGTTACATTCTTTTCTAAAAATTCTATCATTTCATCAATTTCTTTTTCAGAGCCTTGACA
>JAEEGJ010003040.1_pt1 | contig 69989 bp, 73 predicted proteins | sample 8958761 | NCBI WGS metagenome assembly JAEEGJ01 (sample SAMN16246546, study PRJNA631951) | gut metagenome | biome: gut microbiome; feature: rumen; material: RS-attached | host: Bos | place: Iran: Karaj | collected 2018-10 | reverse complement strand
GCAAAAAAAGAACTGGAATTACCACCTAAATTGACGCAGAACCAAAATAAGATTTTTTCGTATCTTTGTGCCATAAAATGCCATAATGTGCATTTTTGAATCACACTTGAGGTTGTTGGCCGTGAGGTTAGCAACCTCTTTTAGCTCTTAGGATGCTATTTTCATGCTATTGTGACACAAATGTGACATAAAACAGCAATGGAATAAAAATGGAAATTCGCCAATCAACAGACTATTAGTTAATTAGCGAATTTTCCATACTTTTTTGAAGTGATCCGCTTGGGGCTCGAACCCAAGACCCCAACATTAAAAGTGTTGTGCTCTACCTGCTGAGCTAGCGGATCAACCTAAATGCTATTTCATTAGCGGGTGCAAAGGTACACACTTTTTCCGTTTCTGCAAACTTTTATGCCAGTTTTTTGTTTATTCTGCCACCTTTTCTGCCTTAGTTCCCGTTTCTCGTAGTACAAATCGACGATAATAAGAGAGAAGCAAGGTGGTCAGAGGCAAGGCAATGATGAAGCCAATGATGCCCAGCAAACTGCCCCAAACTGAGAGCGAGAGCAGGATGATGGCAGGGTTAAGTCCTGTAACGTGTCCCATGATCTTGGGCGTGAGGATTGTATCCTGGATTGTTTGCACGATGGCGAATACTGCAAGTGCACAGAGGAGGATGATCCAGAAGTTCTGTCCTGTGTTTGCGGCCTTGATAAGAGCCAACAGGATGGTGGGAATGAATCCAATGAGCTGCATGTAGGGCACCAGGTTGAGCAGTCCGATGAACAACCCCAAACCAATGGCCAGTGGGAAGTCGATGATGAGGAATCCGATGCTGAAGAGGATGCCCACACAGAAAGCCACGAGTGCCTGGCCACGGAAATAGGAATTCATTCCTTTCTGAACGTCGTCGACTACCATGGAGGTGAATTTGCGCTGCCCAGCAGGAATCAGTTTGACCCATCCGTTGGAAATGTGCTCGTAGTCCATCAGAATAAAAAACAGGTACAGCAATACGACGAAGAACCCCAGGATTCCAATTGCGATGTTGACAGTACCAGCCACGATGTTCCACGCTTGCGTGAGAATGGCTTCAGCCACCTCCATGAAACTGCTTTGCTGGAAGAGCGTCAGCAGGGATTGCGTGTCAGAATTCCCCTCGATGTAGTCATGGATGAAATGCTGGATTTGTTCTGGCAGCTTGGTCTGTCCCAAGAATTCCTGCGTGTAAATTGTGATGATGTCACTTAGGCGGGCAAACTCCTCGACGGTGGGTGGAATGACAAGCACCATGATGCCTGTGATGACAGCAAGCACCAGCAGAATGGCCACCAGGATGCTCAAGACACGGTTTTTCAGCCTGCAGCGGTATTGCAGGAAGCACACCAGCGGATAGAGGAGGTAAGCCAGCAGCCATGCAATGAAGAAGGGCAGCAGGACAGTACTGAGCCGATTGATGAGCCATCCGACGATGGCGGCACCAGCAAGGAAGATGATGCCTCGTATGAAACGGTCAAAAGTGATTTCCTTGTCAAACATTGTCTTTATTTTCAATGGTTTTCTCCCTCAGGGCCTGGGCATAGCATTCGCGGCAGAGTGGCTCGTATTCCATCTTCTCGCCCAGCAGGACTTGCTTCTCGCCCGCCACGATGCGATGGCTGACGTATGCCAACGCCCCACAACGCACGCAGATGGCATGCACTTTGGTCACTTCGTCAGCAATTGCGCAGAGGGCAGGCATGGGACCAAACGGATTGCCCTTGAAGTCAAGGTCCAGTCCAGCCACAATGACGCGGATGCCACGATTGGCCAGCTCGTTGCATACTTCCACGATATGCTCGTCGAAGAATTGCGCCTCATCGATTCCCACCACGTCGCTCTCTTGTCCCATCAGGAGGATGCTGGCAGAGGAGTCTACAGGGGTGGAGAGGATGCTGTTTCCCTCGTGGCTGACCACTTCCTCTTCGCTGTAGCGTACGTCGATGGTGGGTTTGAAGATCTCCACCTTCTGACGTGCGAATTTTGCACGCTTCATGCGGCGGATGAGTTCCTCAGTCTTTCCTGAGAACATAGAACCGCAGATGACTTCCACGCGTCCTCGCCGCATCATCTCTCCGCTTCCGGAACCAACATCTTTCATTCCTCTTGTGCAAATTTATTTTAGGCAAAAGTACAATTTCTTGTCGAGATATCAGATAAAAACCTGATAAAATCGTAAAAAGGATAAAATATTTTCCTTCAGATGCCTTTTGGATTGATTTTATGATTAAATTTGCCCCCAAGTATGGGAACATTGTATCTAGTGCCGACTCCAGTAGGCAATCTGGAAGATATCACATATCGGGCATTGCGTATTTTGAAGGAGGCAGATTTGATTTTGGCTGAAGATACCCGTACGAGTGGTATTCTTCTGAAGCATTTCGAGATAAAGAATGCTATGCTTTCCTATCACAAGTTCAACGAGCACCAGACGGTGGACAGAGTGGTGGAGCGGCTTCGTGCAGGCGAGACGGTAGCAGTTATCTCTGATGCTGGCACGCCAGGTATCAGTGACCCAGGTTTCTTGGTGGCTCGCGAGGCAATCCGTGCTGGTGTGGAAGTCATTACGTTGCCAGGAGCCACAGCTTTCGTGCCAGCGCTGGTCAGCAGCGGTTTGCCTTGCGACAGATTCTGTTTCGAAGGTTTCCTTCCTCAGAAGAAAGGTCGCCAGTCGCGTCTGGAGGCTCTGCGTGAGGAGAGTCGAACGATGATCTTCTATGAGTCGCCCCATCGTGTGGTGAAGGCATTGGCTCAGTTTGTCGAGGTCTTTGGCCCTGAGCGCCCTGTCAGCGTGTGCCGCGAAATCAGCAAGATTCACGAAGAAAGTGTGCGTGGAACCCTGCAAGAGGTGCTGGATTATTTCCAGACCAATGAGCCGCGTGGCGAGTTTGTCATCGTGGTAGGTGGATTGGATGAAAAGAGAACAGAAAAAATTGTTTAACGAATTATAAAGAAAAGATGATGAAAAAGTTTTTTCTAATGGCTTTGGTAGCCGCAGCCTTCATTTCATGTATGGAAGGTGGAGGCGCAAAGGACAGTGAGGTTCAGCGTGAGCGCGACTCCTTGCAACGTGTTATTGATCAGAAAGACAATGAGTTGAATGATATTATGGGTGCCGTGAATGAAGTTCAGGAAGGCATCCGAAGAATCAATGAGGCTGAGGGACGTGTCACCATTGCTGATGGGAGTCCTGAGGGAGCCAGCACGCGCGAGGTGATTCGCGAGAACATGGAGTTCATCTCAACGGCAATGGAACAGAATCGCGAGTTGATAAACCAGTTGAAAGAGAAGCTGCGTACCAGCACGCTCAATTCCGACAAGCTGCAGAAGACCATCCAGAACCTGCAGGCTCAGGTGGAAGGGCAATCTCAGCGCATTCAGGAGCTGGAAGCAAGCCTTGCAGAGAAGGATGCCCAACTGGTGGCTCAGGGCGAGCAGATCACTTCCCTTAACGAGGATGTGACCAATCTGACTGCTGAGAACAAGGCAAAGGCAGAGACCGTTGCCACTCAGGATAAAGAACTGAATACCGCCTGGTTTGTTTTTGGCACGAAGAATGAGTTGAAGGAACAGAAGATACTGGATAAAGGCGACGTGTTGAAGAGTGGTGATTTCAACAAAGACTATTTTACTCAGATTGATATCCGTTACGACAAGGAAATCAAGCTCTATAGCAAGAATGCTAAGGTGCTGACCACCCATCCTGCAGGTTCCTATGCCCTGGAGAAGGACAGCAATGGCCAGTATGAGATTCATATCACCAACCCCACCAAATTCTGGAGCGTGAGCAAGTATCTGGTGGTGCAGGTAAAGTAAAGACGGATCAGCAATTCCCACGAGAAGATTGAAGACAAGCAGAAGCAAACATTACAACTCATCGCGTTCCTCCCTGCCTTTCGAGGATGGCCTGTCGAAGGTGAGTGCCGTCAATGCCATCGAGGCAGTCCAGGAAACCGCCATCCTGGTGGGTATCATCACTCCAGAGCAGAACGAGCGCAAGACGAAGGAGTATCTCGACGAATTGGAGTTCCTGGCAGAAACGGCAGGGGCCAAGACCGTAAAGCGCTTTACCCAGAAACAGAACCGTCCCAACTCAGTGACTTATCTGGGCATAGGCAAGTTGCAGGAGATACGCGAATACATCGTGCGCGAGGAAGATGCTGAGCGCGATATCTCGATGGTCATCTTTGATGACGAACTCAGCGCCAAACAGTTGCGGAACATCGAGAATGAGCTGAAGGTGAAGATCCTCGACCGTACGAGTCTCATCCTCGACATCTTCGCCATGCGGGCCCAGACAGCCAATGCAAAGACGCAGGTGGAGCTGGCTCAGTACCGCTATATGCTGCCCCGCCTGCAGCGCCTATGGACTCACCTGGAGCGTCAGGGAGGTGGTTCTGGCTCAGGCGGCGGGAAGGGTTCCGTAGGCTTGCGTGGACCAGGTGAGACCCAGCTCGAGATGGACCGCCGTATCATCCTCAACCGCATGAGCCTGCTCAAACAGCGTCTGGCTGATATCGACCGCCAGAAGACCACCCAGCGAAGCAATCGCGGGCGCATGATCAGGGTAGCCCTGGTGGGTTACACCAATGTGGGCAAGAGCACGCTGATGAATCTTATCTCAAAGAGTGAGGTGTTTGCTGAGAACAAGCTCTTTGCCACCCTCGATACTACCGTCCGTAAGGTAATCATCGACAATCTGCCCTTCCTGTTGTCTGATACGGTGGGATTCATCCGCAAGTTGCCTACGGATTTGGTGGACAGTTTCAAGAGCACCCTCGATGAGACGCGCGAGGCAGACTTGCTCCTTCATGTCGTGGATATCTCTCACCCTGACTTCGAGGAGCAGATCCATGTGGTGGAGAACACGTTGGCCGACCTGGGTTGTGCAGAGAAGCCCTCGATGATCGTGTTCAACAAAATAGACGCTTACCGCTGGGTGGAGAAGGAGGCAGACGACCTAACCCCCACCACGCGCGAGAACGTCTCCCTCGATGACCTTATCCATACGTGGATGACACGCCTCCATGGCGACTGCCTGTTCATTTCCGCCAAGGAAAAGACGGGCATAGACACCTTCAAGCAAGTCCTCTACAATAGGGTTCGAGAATTGCATGTGCAGAAATATCCTTACAATGACTTCCTCTTTCAACACTACGAGGCGGAGGAATGAACGGGTCAATCGAAGGTTTTTAACGGGTTGAGACGCAAGAACGGCAACCAAGCCTGAGCTCAATTGATTAATACAAAGACAGATCAAATCATGAAAAGAGAACTGTTGTACAATCTCTTCACCGCCCTGTTTGTGCTGTCCCTGATGGGCGCCTGCCAGGCAGAGAAGGAGGTGCGCGACGTGGAAGTGTTCCATCTGGAGGGCGACCTCGACACTACTGTTTTCCAGCAAGCACCCTTCGAGTGGCGCATCACTCCACGATACGACTACTCGAAAGTGTTTGTCACGAAGTTGTTCCTTTGCCAGGCCGAGTACGACAAAGACTATCTGGGAGCCTACAAGACATGCGACAACGGTAAGCAGACCGTCTACATGACCTGCGAGCAAGCCTTGGAAGCCATCAAGGGGATGGACGCCATCACGCTGGGCCTTCCCAAGATCGTCTATCTGGTGGGGTGGCAGTACAATGGACATGACTCCAAGTATCCAGCCCTGTTCGAAGGCAACAAGGCCATCAAGCGTGACTGTGATGAAGATGCACTCCAAAGCATACGCTGGCTGATGGAGGAAGCAAAGAAATACCATACCGTAGTGAGCCTGCACATCAATCTGTACGACGCATATACCGACAGTCCTCTCTTTGACCAGTATGTGAAGGCAGATGTGCTGGCAAGGGATAAGGACGGCAAACTCATTCATGGAGACTGGGGCTATAAGGTCAGCTATGCCGCTGAGTGGGAGAAGGGACTCGTGCAGGTCCGCTTGGACAGCCTGTGCAAGCTGCTTCCCATCCAGGAGGCAGGAACCATCCACATAGACGCCTTCCACAACAACGTTCCACGCCCCTATCTCGTTGATGGCAAGCCTGTCATAAAGTTTGAATCTCCCATCAGCCCATGGCACGGCTATACCAATGAGCAGGAAATCGAGGCAAAGAAAAATATCATAAAGTATCTGGACAGCAAGGGTATCGACGTGACCACTGAAGGCATTTGGAACATGTCCATGGATGATATCAAGGAAGGCTATTTCCCCATGTACTGGCATTTCAATTCCCTTCAGCACATCATGTCGCTGAAAGCGTCCCAGGCCTGTGGAGGCAACAGCTACGGCGCCGTTTGTGCTTTTGGCAACAACGTGAATGCGGAGCAGTTGTTCCGCTCGACACCCAATCTGGCTGATGCTCTCGAGGTGTTTAAGAAAGAGTTCTGCAAGACGACGCTGATCTGCCAGTATCTGAATACCTTTGGCAGGGAAATGCTCGTTGCAGACAAGAATGGCAACGGCATAGGTGTGATGGACGAAGGGCTGCGCACGATGTACAGAGACGGCAAGACATACGTGGCCAAGGATGGCGAAATGCTGGCTGAAGAAGGCGACATCTTCATCCCCGCCAAATGGTTGGGCGATCATGCCATCGTGGCGTATTCAGAGCAAGGTTGTCAAGAACGTACCTGGACCATTCCAGCGGGAACAAAGCTTGGCAGAAAAACCAAGGCTTGGCTTATCAGCGACAAAGGGCGCAGCGAGTTCAGGAATTTCAGCAAAAGCCGAAACAGCATAACACTTTCATTGGAACCAGGTGAAATGGTGTTGTTTACCGACTGAACAAACGGCCGACAAAGAATGAAACAGAAACTTCTGTCCCATAGGCGAAAATAAAGTGGGAATTATTTTGATTATAGCCTGCTTATTCCTATTTTTGTACCCGTATAGTTCTCAAACAGAACTAAAGCATGGAAAATGGAAACTGAGTATTGCAACCGCTGGCGGCTGTGATGCTGAGGTTGAGACTTGTGAACAATGACATAAACAAAAACGATAAAAATGACTGAATTCAAGTATGCGCCCATGTTTCAGTTGGGCAAAGATGAGACTGAGTATTATCTCCTGACGAAGGAAGGTGTGTCTGTCAGCGAGTTCGAGGGTCACAAGATCCTGAAGGTCACCCCTGAGGCTCTGACACGTATGGCCAATGCCGCATTCCGCGACGTTAGTTTCCTCCTGCGTCGTTCCCACAATCTGCAGGTGGCTAAGATCCTGCGCGATCCTGAGGCATCAGACAACGACAAGTTCGTGGCTTTGACTTTCCTTCGCAATGCTGAGGTGTCAGCCAAAGGGAAGCTGCCTCTCTGCCAGGATACAGGTACCGCCATTATCCACGGCGAGAAGGGACAGCAGGTCTGGACAGGCTTCTGCGACGAGGAGGCTCTCTCGAAGGGTGTCTTCAAGACGTATACAGAGGAGAACCTTCGCTACAGCCAGAATGCCCCCCTTACCATGTACGACGAGGTGAACACCAAGTGCAACCTGCCTGCCCAGATTGACATCGAGGCAACGGAGGGCATGGAGTACCGCTTCCTGATGGTTACCAAGGGTGGAGGTTCAGCCAACAAGACTTACCTCTATCAGGAGACCAAGGCGCGCATCCAGAATCCTGGCACCCTGGTTCCCTTCCTTGTCGAGAAGATGAAGACGCTGGGAACAGCTGCCTGTCCTCCCTATCACATCGCGTTCGTCATTGGTGGCACCAGCGCTGAGAAGAATCTCCTCACCGTGAAGCTGGCCAGCACGCATTACTATGATTCTCTGCCCACAACAGGCGACGAGACAGGCCGTGCCTTCCGCGATGTGGAGCTCGAGAAGGAGTTGCTCAGGGAGGCCTACAACATCGGCCTGGGAGCTCAGTTTGGCGGCAAATACATGGCTCACGACATCCGCGTGGTTCGTCTGCCTCGTCATGGCGCCTCCTGCCCCATCGGACTGGGTGTAAGCTGTTCTGCCGACCGCAATATCAAGGCAAAGATCAACGAGGACGGTATCTGGATTGAGAAGATGGACGACAAGCCTTACGAGCTGATACCTGAGGAGTTGCGGAAGGAAGGCGAGGATACCGCCGTACGCATCGACCTGAACCAGCCCATGAGCGAGGTTTGCAAGATTCTGACCAACTATCCCATTGGCACCCGTCTCTCGCTCAATGGCACCATCATCGTGGGGCGCGACATCGCGCATGCCAAAATCAAGGCCCGCCTGGATGCTGGCGAGGAGATGCCTCAGTACATGAAGGACCATCCCATCTACTATGCAGGTCCTGCCAAGACCCCTGCCGGTATGGCATGCGGTTCGATGGGTCCCACCACAGCAGGCCGCATGGACCCCTACGTCTACGAGTTCATGGATCATGGAGGCAGCATGGTGATGCTGGCCAAGGGCAACCGCTCGCAGGTGGTGACAGATGCGTGCAAGGATCATGGAGGCTTCTATCTGGGCTCCATTGGTGGGCCTGCTGCCATCCTGGCTCAGAACAACATCAAGAGCATCGAGTGTGTGGAGTATCCTGAACTGGGCATGGAAGCCATCTGGAAGATCGAGGTCGAGGACTTCCCAGCATTCATTCTGGTGGACGACAAGGGCAACGATTTCTTCAAGCAGCTCAAACCCCTGGATTGCAAACTCTGTTTCTGATAAACTGCTTCTCTCCAACCTCGAATCTGCCCTCTGCGACAGGTTGGAGGCGAGAAAAAGAGCGCTTGGCGATTCGCCAGGCGTTTTTTTTGGCTCTAAGATGAGTTTTGAAAGGAAAAACTCCTATCTTTGCATCGAGGATGATGATGAAAGACGATGACGAGGACGAAAGACGATGACGAGGACGAGGACGAGGACTGGCAAGTGGGATTGAAAAACTCCGAGTAATCCGAGTAATCGGAGTAATCTGAGTAATCTGAGTAATCGGAGTAATCTGAGTAATCGGAGTAATCTGAGTTATCCGAGTAATCCGACTAATCGGAAAACCTGCGCTAACCGCCTATATGGTAAATGAGTAAAAATATTCTGACATACACAAAAAACTTTACAATTATGAGATTTTTCCTCCTTCTGATGCTTGCCTTCTCTGCTGTGCTTTCCAAGGCAGAGACCTTCACAATCCGTTTCGACAGCAGTAAGACAAAGTCTGGGGCCAAGATTGCCCTCAAGGACCTGAATCCAGAGCTGCCCACCGACTGGACGGGCTACAACTTTGTGGGAGTGGAGATACGCGTCTCCACGTCCCAGCGTTACCTCTTGGGCTTCACCACTGACCACGGGTACGACGAGCTGATGCTCCATTCCTACGTGCCTGGCAAGTGGAACCGTTTCGTTATCCCCCTCGTCTATCTGACCCAGCTCCCTGCCAGCTCCCACGATATGGCCAGCATGTACAACAAGCCTCGCCAGACGGGTTGGATCAACATAGGAGGCAATTACGGTCCGATGACGGGTGTCGATTCCATAGGCATTCGCCAGTATCGCCCCCTGAAGGATGCCTTCGTCGAGATTCGCAACGTGCAGCTCTATCGCGAGGATCCAGGGGACGAATATCTGGGGAAGGGACCCGCCCTCGACGAGCTGGGGCAGAGCAATCTGCTGGAGTGGGAAGGCAAAGCGCATGGGCTGAAGCAGTTGCGTAAGCTCTGGCAGGCAGAGGACCGCGAGAAAGTGTCGGCAGAGAATCTTTACGGATATGGCAGATACGGAGGCTACAGCGCCCATAAGCTCCAGGGAACAGGCTTCTTCCGCAAGGAGCAGGTGGACGGCCGCTGGTGGCTTGTCGACCCTGATGGATGCCAGTTCCTCAGTGTGGGCGTCTGCTGCATCAACACAGGCTCAGGTGGGCATGTGAAAGATCTTGACAAACGGCTCTCCATGCTCAAGGAGCTGCCGCCCAAGAAATTCATCTATACCGACAGGCAAGGGAACCGCTCCGCAGAGTTCTCCCCCTGGAACCTGGAGCGCAGGTTTGGCGAGAACTATCAGCAGGCCGCCATGGACCTCACCTTCAAGCGGATGGACAAATGGGGCGTGAACACCATCGGAAACTGGAGCCAACGGGAATTGGAGAAGGCAGGCCGCAAGGCCTTCACCTGCACCATGCATCCAGCCTATGTCGACGGAAGTCTCTTCGGACTGGGCGACCCTTACGAGCAGGACTTCGAGGAGAAACTCAGAGAGTCCATACGCCCCCTGATGAATGGCTATCGCGACGACCCCTGGCTCATCGGCTATTACGTGGGCAACGAGCCTACGTGGGTGGGTGCTGAGAACCGCCTCTGCGAAGCGCTCCTCAAGGGCAGGGATCGAGCCATGAAGACCGCCCTGCAACAGTATCTCCAGGCCTACGGAGACACACGCGAGGCCCGCGTCTCGTTCGTCTACGACACCTTCGACCGCTATCTGGCTGCCGTCAAGCGCCTGCAGCTCCAGCTCGACCCCAACCACATGAACCTGGGCTACCGCTTTGGCAACATCTATGCCGTCAACGAGCGGCTGGCGCGTATCTGTGCCAAGTACTTCGATGTGATGAGCTTCAACTTCTATGCCATCAAGCCCGACCATAAGCTCATGGACAACATACTCTCGTGGACCAACTTGCCCATGATCATCGGCGAGTTCCACTTTGGTGCTGTAGACCGCGGGCTGGGCCAATCCCTTTTCCAGGTACGCAACCAGTCGGAGCGAGGCAAGGCCTACCGCAATTATGTCGAGACAGGCTTCTCCCATCCAGGCCTGGTGGGCGTCACCTATTTCACCTGGAACGACGAGGATGTCCTGGGGCGCTTCGATGGCGAGAACTACAACTGCGGCCTGGTCGACGTAACGAATGTCCCCTACCGCGAGCAGACCGAAGCCATGATGGAAACCGCCAAGCGCCTCTATCAGGTACATGCCGGCACCCTCGCTCCCTTCAGCGAGACCCCAGACTTCATCGTAGGCATGGAGCGTGGGGGAGACGAATGGTAGACTGTAGAAGTCGCTGTGTTTTGCCATTGTTTTTAGTAGTTAAGTAGTTAAGTCGATATTTTTAACGGCATGAAAGGCCAGTAGGTTCCCAGCCCAAGGCAACGGTTATGATTTAAGAAAACGGGGAGCGAACTTTGGATTGAATTGACTTTCATCTCAGCCTCTTTCATCTCCTCGAAAATCAGTTAAGTTATGTTTCTCTATTCCCTTCCCTTTACAGGGAATTTCTGTCTGCAAAGGTATAGCTTTTCTTCTGTATTACCAACAAAAGAAAGCAGATTTTTTGAGGAAATTTTGAGCCTCAAAAACGGTAAACAGTAAACCGTAAAAAGATAAGCTTCGTTTACTTGTTGAGAATGAAAATCTTATCGCTTTAGGCTATTTGTTCTGCTTTTTAAAAGAATAAAATTGAACTGAAAAGAGGACTGAAAGAGGATGTTTTTACCCTGATTTCTCCCTCATTCAAGAGCCTGACAATTACTTTCTGTCTTTTTTCTTCTTTTTGGGGTGGGAAGCAGAAGTAACATTATACTCCAGGACTTTATCCTTATTCTCAGCTGGCAAATCTGCCAAGAAGGGCAGACTTTCATTCACTTCTGCTTCATGGCATTCAAAGCAAGCCATCTGTGTTTCTTCAGCTTTCACGATGTCATGAATCTTCTTTTTATATAAGGAAAATGTCCTCACATTCTCAATCTCTTCGCGTCGAGCCTTACTGATGGCTGCGAACTTTTCTTCTTGCTCTAAACCAAGGAACCTGCGTCCAAGTAAATTGGCTGCGATGCCAGTAGTGCTACTGCCAGCAAACGGGTCAAGTATCCAGGCACCTGGCTTCGTCGATGCCATGATGATACGGCTCAGCAAGCCCAAAGGTTTCTGCGTTGGATGCTTGCCGCACGATTTCTCCCATTTTAAGATGGCAGGCATACGCCAAACGTCACTCATCTGCTTGTCGTCGTTGATGCGCTTCATCAACTCATAATTATAATAATGGGCCACCTTTTCCTTCTTGCGAGCCCAGATGATGAACTCCGTTGAGTACGTGAAATAGCGACACGAGATATTGGGCGGTGGGTTTGTCTTGGCCCACGTTATCACATTCAGAATCTTATAGCCCAACTGCGTCAGGCAATTAGCCACAGAGAAGATGTTGTGGTAAGTCCCAGAAATCCAGATTGTACCGTTATCCTTTAGTTTCTCTCTACACAATGATAACCATTTCAGATTAAACTCATTTATCTCCTCAGGCGAAATGCTTTTGTCCCATTCGCCTTTATCTACGCAAACCACCTTTCCGCTCTGTATGCTGATGCCGCCACTTGAGAGAAAATACGGTGGATCGGCAAAAATCATGTCGAACTGGAAGTTGAACTGCGGGAGCAACTCAAACGTATCTGCATTAAAGAGAATGAAATCACGAGGAGGCGAACAGTAGTATGCTGCTTTCGCCTTGTCGTACAGTTCTTCCTTAGAACCATACGAATCAATTGGGTCTTTTTTCTTTTTAGCCATAGTAGCAGTTTTGTGTCTGCTACTTGGCTATTCTTTCCTTAGGGCAAGAAATGCGGGCAATGATTTGCTCGCATTGAGGCCCTAGGAAAGCCCAGTATAGGACAAATCACGCCCGCATCGTTTGCGGCCGTTCCCTGATTTGCTTACCTTATACTATTCTTCTTTGAAATTTCCTAGGTTTCAATGCGAATATAGCAAATAGCAAACGTGTTATACTATAAATCTTTTTTTATTTCTTTACGTCATATTCTTTGAATTAAGTTCTTGCTTCCCTAAAGCGAATGCTAAAGGATAAAATTCATATTTTGTCTCTGTAACTCTTGCTCATATTGCTTGTCTAATGACTCGTAGCTTAGGAAGGCTACGCGCTTGTTCTCACGAAGGGCATTAAATGCTTCATAGTTCATCTTGCTGTTGAATTCTGAATAGCGTTTTTCATCAGCCACAATTACCATACGAGCGGAAAAGTCCCTGAGGTCGTTGAATTTCAACAATGAATTCTGGATGTCGGTAGAGTGTTCTATCTCGTAGAAAGAATGTGGCATCTTATGTTCGTTGAACCAGATAACATCAATCGTAGAGCTCCTATCTACCAGGTCTGCATACGAATACTGAGGTATACTCTGTAACGTGCGGATTTCTCCTAAAGGAGTCTTGATAAAGCACTTGTTCTTGTCCTGATTGGGCACAAAGGTATCAAGATGGCGCATCTTGCCTATTTCCAGCAGTAAACCTTGATAGTAAGAATGGTTAAATGTCTTGATTTCTTCGCTGTCTTTATTTTTCTCGTTTTGCACCATAATACCATCGTTCTCTAACTGATTGCGATGGCTCTCCAAAGCATAGAGACCTGGTTTTATCTTATAGATGCCTTTCGTCAACTGAACGATACGGCGGATGCTGGCAAAGGGAGTTTTTGTCTTCCACGCACAATCTTCTATTTCAAAGATGTGCTGATTTATCTGGTTGAGAGTTGCGATGCCTCCCAACTTGTCAATAGTCTCTATTACCGCTTGTGCCTGTGTCATTATTATGAATTTACTTTCAGTTTAAGCAAATCGAAATACATCAGACGAGTATTCAGCGGCAGGCGCCCCACGCCGATACCCATGTATTTGGCTTCCAGACGTTCGTCAGCAATAAGATAACGGAAGCCGTTCTTCTCGTAGTAATGGAGGGTATCTGGACGGTTCAACGCATCGACGATAAGAAAACGACATCCCGTACGGTTATTGGTGCGGAAGAGCACTTTAATAAAGTCCATATTGGCCGTTCCGTAGCCCTGCCCAGCAAAGTCCTTGCTAGTACCAAGACGCCCGATGAGTACGGCAGGGAAACGCTTCAACGTTTTATCGCGCAAATCTGTGTCATCAAGAAACTGTTCCTTGTCTTCATCGGCTATTCGATTGGTCAAACGGATGCTGTCGTTGGAGAGTGAAAAGGCGGTGACAATGGTATCAGGCTGGCTTTTTAAACAGAATAAGTAAGTCTTGCCAAGCAGCTTGCGCTGATTGACAAGGCAATCCTTGGCAAAGAATTCATCAAGGTCACCTTCGCCACAACTGAAAGGCTTGCAAGCGGCAAGCTTTTCTTCTGTGAGCCGCACGAGGTCACATTCGCTTAGAAGTTGCTCTACAGTCATAGGGCTGTGCATGTCTTCAGGAAGTCGGCGACCACCTGTGCCTCATGGCGATAGTCCTCTGTGCCGGGGTTTTGTTCTGTGCGCGTGGCCTCGCTTTCAAATGTTTTTGCCGTCTCGCCATAGAGTGTCGGGATAGCTCTTATTGCTGTTGCCATAGTCTTAATACGTATTAATGCTCTATTTCACGTTGCAAATGTACAAATAATTTTTATATACGGCGTATTTATGCAAAATAATTAAGAAAAATCATCAAATTACTTAATTGTACTGAATCCGATGGAATCGGATTTTGAGTAGTTTCTTATTATCATATTCGGAGTCCCGTTCTGTTCATAGATGCGAGTTCTCGTATATGCCCCATAGAGCACATCAAAGAAGTTATCAATTGCTCAGGCATGTCCCTTACCGTACGATAACAGGTAGTCAAATCTGGATTCACATCGTTGATGACAGCATGACGGATATTAGGGTATCGCTGCAACATATAGAAAAAACATAGCTCCTCCTCCCACAAAAGGCTCAATGTATGTCACGTCTTCCCAATTATCAAAGTCAGCTGGCAGCTGTGCGTCCAGTTGTTCAATGAGTTGGCCCTTGCCGCCTACCCATTTGATAAAAGGTTTTGCTTTTGTCATTGTTCTTTTCATTCATTCTCGCCTACAAAATTAGAGAAAAATATAATAACAAACAAATATCGCTCATGCTTTTCTTGTCTGACAGCCGCACCACCGCACCACCGCACCAGCGCACCAAAACGAAAATGAAAACTTGCATTAGAGTGTGCCTGGATATTTTTATATTATATATATTATAATATTTATATTATAATATATATAATATAAAGTTCATTCTTCTTTCTTTGGCGCGGAAATGGAAAAATGCAAATGGTGCGCTGGTGCGCCGGTGCGCTGGTGCGCCCCCGCCACCATCTCACAGCTCTTTCTCATCTATCCCATACTGCCCGCATATCCATTGGGCAGCTACAAGTGACAACAACTATTGCTGCGATAATGGAGGATATACAGTATATCCCCATTTGCGGGCAACATCCGACAAAGCCGATGCCCTACGTTCGAAGTCTAGCCAATCCTTTCTCTCAGTCTGGCTCCAGCCCGTTTCTGCAATAGCGAAAACACGCGGATAGAGCATCATCTCCGCATGCCAGGCATCCTGAACATGCTCTGTCCACAAGTTGCCCTGAACGCCCAATACATGATGCGCATCAGCCTCAGAAACGCCCTCCGTTATCGGCTCGAAGGAATAAACTTTTTCCAGAGGCACATGGCGGCCAACAGGTCGAAACTGAGCAGGGTCCTGATGATAATCCAGATAATAGTAATGTGTGGGCGTGAAGATGACATCGTGCCCTTCACGGACTGCCTGCAGACCAGCCTCTATGCCGTGCCAGGACATTACGGTAGCATCCGGAGCCAGTCCGCCCTGCAGGATTTCGTCCCAGCCGATGATGCGTTTGCCATGCTCATGGGCAAAACGTTCCATCCGCTTGATCATGTAACTCTGAAGCCCTTCCACGCTCTCCAGCCCCTCAGCCTTCATCCTGGCTTGGCAATCCGGACAAAGCTTCCAGTTGTTCTTCCTGGCCTCGTCTCCGCCAATATGGATGTACTGCGAGGGGAACATATCAAAAATCTCCAGCAGAACCTTCTCCAGGAACTCGAAGGTGCTCTCCTTGCCAGGACACAGTTCCCAAGGGTCTTTTCCTCCGCCAGGCAGGCTGCAAGCCAGTTCTGGGAAGGCATATCGCGTCTCGTAGTTATGGCCAGGCATCTCTATCTCAGGAATCACCTCGATGTGTCGCTCGTCGGCAAAGGAGAGGATGTCGGCTATGTCCTGCTTCGTGTAGTATCCGCCGTAAGCCCCAGGCGTTCCTTCCTCCACGAAAGGCCCGCCTATCTCGTTCTTTTCCCAGTCCCAGAAGAAAGCCTGAGGCCGCCAAGCCGTCAATTTAGTGAGCCTGGGATAGGCATCAATCTGCACACGCCAGCCAGGATTGTCTACCAGATGGAAGTGGAAGCGGTTCATCTTCAACAGGGCCATCATCTCCAACTGCTTCATCACGAACGACTTGCCCTGGAAATGACGGCTCTCGTCGAGCATCACGCCCCTGTAGGGGAAACGTGGCCAATCGAGGATGGTGCAGCAAGTCAACGAGCTGTCCACGGAGGCCATCATCTTGAGCGTCTGACGGGCATAGAACACGCCCTCCTCGTCGGCTGCCACAATCTTCACGCCCTTCTTGCCCAACTCCAGCCAATAGGCCGACTTCAGCTGCCAATCAGCCAGTTTCCTGCCTTCCAAACGACGGAGGAGCGCCTTTGGAGAGATGCGGACTTTCTCGCCATGTCCAGCCAATTTGTCCAGCGAAACGCTTCCAGGACGAACCGAATACTCTACTGGCGCCGGTATCAAGTTTGTCGGCTGTGGCTGGGCGTTCATCGGCCCAAATGCGAGAGCAAGTGCTATGAGAATCCTTTTCATGTCTATGTGGTATTTCGTGTTTTCTTTTTCAGGTTACAAAGGTACGAATAAGCGAAGGAAATGCAAAAGGAAAACCTGTTTTTTCTGTCTTTTCTTTTTCTTGATTTGTCCATACATTCACAACCTGATTTTAACAACAAGGCAATGAAATGGCTCGTCTTCCATATAATTCCATCAACAAAAAAGACAAATCACGCCAAATCGCGACAAACCACGACAGCACTTCATCAGTTCTTCGTAACTTTGCTGTCGCGAAGGTACTACCGCTCGACCATACAATTAAAAAGAGTTTTATTGTATCGCGCTCGCTTAAACGTAACTTTGCTGTCGCGTTAGAATGAGGAAGACAACACGTTGAAAGTCCGGAATCAACACGTTGAAACACTCGATAGAACACGTTGTATCAGCGGATTCAACAAACTCTGAGTAATCGGAAAAAAACAGACTACTCAGAGAAAGAGAAATTGAAATATTGTACGACGATAACGATGACGATGACGATAACGATGACGATGACGAAGACCGCTTAAATGGGACTCCGCCTGCACCTGAGTCTAGTGGAGCGCAAGAAATGGCTAAATGGAAACCGCTAACCCTCAATATACCAAGAGATACAATGCGGCGGCTATGATGGCTCCAAGGACTGGGCCAACGACAGGCACCCAACTGTAGGACCAGCCACTGTCGCGCTTGCCTTTGATGGGCAGAAGGGCATGGGCGATACGAGGCGGAAGGTCGCGGGCAGGATTCATGGCGTAGCCTGTGGTACCTCCTAGGGACATGCCCAGGGCTATGATGAGACAGGTGACGGGGAAGGCGCCAAGGCTGCCCATTCCAACGGGTGTATCGCCTGCGTGACCCATGTTTCCATCAGTTCCCAAAGCGAGGATAATGAACACGAGCACGAAGGTGGCGATGACTTCGCTGAGGAGGTTGTTGCCTCGCTTGTCGATCGCTGGCATGGTGCAGAAGCATCCCAGCATACCATCAGGGTTGTCCTGCGTGGCATCGAAATGGTACTTATAGAAGGCCCAAACGAGGACGGCTCCCAAAAATCCACCTGCCAACTGGGCACAGACATAGGGGACGACGGATGCCCAAGGGAAAGTGCCTGCCATAGCGAGGCCGACACTGACGGCTGGGTTCAGATGGGCACCGCTGTAGGGACCTGCGATAAAGACGCCGCACATGACAGCGAAACCCCATGCGAAAGAGACGACGACCCAACCGCCGCCCTTTGCCTTGGACTTGTTGAGCGTAGTGGCTGCACACACTCCGTCTCCCATCAGCATCAGTACCATAGTGCCAAGGAACTCAAAGACACATTGCTGAAATAATGTTGTTTCCATTTGTATTCGAAATTTTTTATGGTTAATTCTGTCGGATTGTCCTCTCGATGGCGTCTTTCCAACCAGCCTGGAGCCTGGCCACCTCTTCTGCGTTGGCTTGGGGAGTGAAGACGCACTCAGCCTGCCATTGCTGGCGGATATCGTCGAGCGAGCTCCAGTACCCCACGGCAAGACCTGCCAGATAGCTGGCTCCCTTGGCTGTCGTCTCCGTTATCTTGGGACGGATGACGGTAGTGCCCAGGATGTCGGACTGGAACTGCATCAGCAGGTTGTCGCACGATGCTCCACCATCGACCTTCAGTTCGCTCAGGGAGATGGCTGCGTCGCGCTCCATAGCCCGCACGATATCCATTGTCTGGAAAGCGATGCCTTCGAGAGCGGCTCGCGCTATGTGGCCAGCGGTGGTACCTCGAGTGATGCCGTTGATGGAGCCTTTGGCATAGGGATCCCAATAAGGTGCTCCCATGCCCGTCAGGGCTGGAACGAAATAGATGCCACCATTGTCTGGAACGGTAGCTGCCAGTGTCTCGATGTCGCTGGAGGACTTGATGATGCCCAACCCATCCCTGAGCCATTGGACGACACTACCGCCCACAAAGATGCTGCCCTCGAGGGCGTAGTTGACCGTATCGCCTATCTTCCAGGCAACGGTCGTCAGCAAACTGTTCTGGGAGAGGATGGGATGCTCCCCTGTGTTCATCAGAAGGAAGCAACCAGTTCCATAGGTGTTCTTCACAGACCCTGGAGCCACACACATCTGGCCAAAAAGGGCTGCCTGCTGATCGCCTGCGATGCCAGCGATGACAATCTGGTGGCGCAATTCAGGCAGTTGGGTATAGCCGTACACTTGGCTGCTGGAGCAGACCTGAGGCATCATGGAAAGGGGGATGCCCAGAAGCTGAAGCAGGGAGTCGTCCCACTGCAGGGTGTTGATATTGAAAAGCATCGTGCGACTGGCATTGCTGACATCAGTCACATGGACCTTGCCACCCGTCAGTTTCCACACGAGCCAGGAATCGACCGTCCCAAAACGCAGTTCCCCACGCTCTGCCCGCTCGCGGACTCCAGGGACATTCTCCAGTATCCAGCGTATCTTGGTGGCGCTGAAATAGGCATCAACAATCAGGCCTGTCCGCTGGCGGATGTCTTCGACCAGTCCAGCCTCCTTCAAACTGTCGCAATACTCGCAGGTGCGACGATCCTGCCATACGATGGCGTTATACACAGGCTCACCCGTTGTGGCATCCCACACGATGGTAGTCTCACGCTGGTTGGTGATGCCCAGAGCAACGATATCACCTCCGTCGCTCCCCACCTGCCTGAGCGCCTCGAGCATCACATCGCGCTGGGAAGACCATATCTCCTGTGGATCGTGCTCCACCCAACCGGGGGTGGGGAAATACTGGGTAAACTCTCTTTGTGCCACAGCACAGATGTCTCCCTTCTGGTTGAAAAGGATGGATCGCGAACTGCTGGTTCCCTGGTCGAGGGCTAAGACATACTTTTCCATATTATATATTGTTACATGGTTGTTTTGTTCTCATTCAAAGGGTATGTTGCCAAACTGTCAAAAAAAGCAACAAACGAAATCCGTAGTTCTGAAGTGAGTTTCATTTTCTCAGAAAAGCAGGTTACTGAATGCAAATTTACTCTTTTTTCCTCAAAAAACGATGGGAAACGGATTCTTTTTCATAAATTTACACCATCGAAAACCTAAAAAACGATTCACTATGACGTCTCATCTCCATTTTCTGAAATCCAGCTGCAGGATGCTGCTCTGCATCGTGCTGTGCCTGATCTCTATCCATTCGTATGCTCAGGATGCTCCCCTACGTCTGGGGGTGGCAGGAGTGACTCACGGCCATCTGGGCGAAGTGGCACGACGCATCGGACGAGGAGACTTCCAGGTAGTGGGTGTGGCTGAGCCCAACGACACGTATCGACAGCACAACGATCTGGTGGGCAAGGTGGACGCATCGCTTTTCTACAAGGACTTGGGCGAGATGCTCGATGCCACAAAACCTGAAGTCGTGGTGGCCTATGGTTCAATCCTGGAGCACGAGAGAGTGGTGGAGGCATGTGCTCCCCGCCATATCCATGTGATGGTGGAGAAGCCGCTTGCCACTACCCCCAAAGCTGCCAAGCACATCCAGAAACTGGCAGAGGAACATGGAATCATGGTGCTGACAAACTACGAGACGACGTGGTACAGCACCAACCAATATGCCTACCAACTCATCCAAGAGGGGAAGATAGGCGACCTGGTACGCATCAACATCTATGACGGACACGAGGGTCCCAAGGAAATCGGATGCAGCAGCATGTTCCTGGAATGGCTTACTGACCCCATCCAGAACGGAGGCGGGGCAATCATCGACTTTGGCTGCTATGGCGCGAATCTTGCCACTTGGCTGATGCATGGAGAGCGGCCCAAGAGCGTCTATTGCGTAACGAAACAGCACAAGCCCAGCATCTATCCCAAGGTGGACGACGATGCCACCATCGTGGTGGAGTATCCCAGTACGACCGTCCAAATCATGGCTTCGTGGTGCTGGCCTCAGGGACGCAAGGACATGTATGTCTACGGCTCCAAGGGAAGCATCTTCCAAAAGACTCCCACACAAATGGAAACCTTCATCGACCGCAAGAACTCAGGACCTTTCGAGGCACCCCGCTTGGACGCGCCCATCAACGATTCCTTCCGTTTCCTGAAGGCTGCTGTAAGAGGAGTATACAAACTGCCCCACTACGACCTGAGCTCACTGGAGAACAACATGCTCGTAGTGGAGATTCTGGATGCTGCACGCAAAAGTGCAGCAACGGGAAAAGTGGTGAAACTGAAATAAGGGGCTGCCCTTACTCTACCCTTAGGTTTCCTGCACCTGAAGCTTGGAGTCCTGCTTGTTGATGGCAGAAACGATGGTCTTGCGCACCTCCATAGGATGCTCGATGCGATGAATCTGATGGGAAGTTCCGCCTGATCCAACCATCTCGATGCAACCTGTGCCCAACATGCGCTGCCAGAAGGACTGATAGAAATTGACCGTCTCGATCTTGTAGAGAGGAATCTCTGTCATCTTCACGTTGAGGATTCCCTCTTTCTGAATGAAGCGGTCTGTGGTGACAGCAAACTCTGTGCGCGTGCGAATCAGGCGACCCACCAGATAGACGATGAGAGCAACCAAGACAGACACTCCAGCAGCGATGTAGAAAAGAGGATTGGGGACCATGACTCCCGCCACAACGAAACCTATGCCCAAAAGGAACAGGAAGATGCTGGAAAAGATGTATTCACAAATAGAAACCCAATGGAGGCGACCATTCAACACGATGTGCTCGCCTTCTTCCAAACTGCTTGTAATATAGTTTGCCATACGCTAAGAGACGTTTTTCTTTTGAGTACAAAATTAAGGAAAAATCAAATACACTCCACTTTTTTTCAGAATTATCTTACAGAAAAACCTCATTTCCGTGTGGTCACGGTCAGGTCAGTCAAATCCACGAAATTGCTTCCATCCACTGAGGCAGAGATCACGAGTTGAGCCGTCCCATTCCTCAAGCGGCTCATGCCCTTCACCACAGCACTGTAGCGAATCACCTGACCTGCTCCAACATATTCCAGACAAGTGGAGGGAGAGAAACCAATCTGCTGGTTGTTGCTGGCCTCGTAGATGGCTGGCTCGACAGAATAAAGATCATTCCTTGACACGTTCTTCAGCTCGAAGTAGAGAATACACTCCTCGTTGCGATGGAGCGTGCTGGTCTTCTTGCCTTGCTCATTGCGGAACGACACGTTCTGGACTTTCAACGGAAGAGACTCGCGAGAATACGAAGGCATGCCCTCGCCAGCAAAAGACTTGCGATTACGGTTCTCGATGGCATTCGTGATGGCTGCTCCAGCTGCCGCACCAGCCAGAATGCCGATAACAGTACCCCTGTCGTAACCACGTGGTCCACCTTTGAGCATGCCAACACTTCGTCCCACAAGGGAACCAGCCGATGCTCCAGCCATCAAACCTGAATATTGAGAATAAGAGCATGAACCCAGGAGAAGCATTGCGGAAAGCAAAAGGGAGAGAGATTTCTTCATTGTCGTCATTTTCTTATATGGTTTCGTCTGCTCAATGCCATTATCACAACGCAAAGATAAAAACTTTTTTCCACCAAACACAAAAAGTTTGCCTAAAAGCGAGGTCTTGCTCAACGTTTTTTCATATCTTTGCTTCTCAATAACAGGATTTAGGTGCATTATGAAACATAGAAGATATTCTATCGCATTGGTTGCAGCAATATTGGTTTTGAGTGCTTGCTCGCAAACATCAAAGAGCCGCGCCGAAGAGATGTTGGAAGAAGCAGTAAAGCCAACCCTCTACGACCCAGAAAGTTACGAATCTCGAGGAACTCACCTGGACAGCGCATTTGCTCCGCTGGACAGTCCTGAACTGATGGACAAGGTGGAAAAGATTCAGAGCGACAAGAACGAGATGGCTGCCCTCCATGCACAATTGGACAGTCTGCTTCGCACGAAGGTTAGCAAGAAGGAAATCACAAAAATGACAGACAAGATGGAAAGTCTGTCAGCCACCATCCAAAAGGAATCAGTTGAGCTGATCCAATTCCTTCAGGCTCCACGCAAATTCATTGGCTTCAGAGCCTTTCACACTTATCGCGCAAAAATCCATTCTGAGAACCCAGAGGTAGGTCGACTCATCGTCTATTTTGACCCTGACATTCTGGTTATCCAACGAAAATACGACGCAAAAGACCTGATGGACAAAATGAAAATGCTGAACGAGTTCCAAGCAGGAATGGGAGAGAAATAGGGAAAGCAAAGAAAAGGAGGAAAAATCTTACTTGACCACTTCCTGCATGATACGCTCTGCCTCAGGCTGGCGGAACTCTGCCTGACGCTGATAACGGACAGGAGAGACACCATACATGAGCCTCATGACTTTCTCACGACCACGGATAGCATCCTTCTGCGGATCGTTCACACCATAGGTCTTGCGATGGCATGACTCCAGCCCCAACAGGACCAGCAAAAGAGCCAAAACAGCATTGACAAGTTTCAAAAGCCTGTTTCTAAACATGACATACGCTCTTTAACATCCCAACGATAGCCTTATCTGCCTCACACCAGTCCAAATCGTCCATCTCCTCGAGGCTGCACCAACGGAAAGACTGATGTTCCTTGCATTGGAACTCAGGAGAAACAGCTGAGCAACGGAAAGCTTGCATGCTGATGGTGAAATCTGGATAGGTATGCGTCACCTCGCCCAAGAAATCGCCAACCTTGACTTCATAGTCCATCTCTTCCAGCAATTCACGATGCAAAGCACGCTCTGGACTCTCGCCCAACTCCACCTTACCGCCTGGGAATTCCCACTTGCCTGTCGTATAGACATACTTGGTCTGCCCCTTCTGCATACAAAGGAAACGACCATTCTGTTCTATCACACCACACACCACATGATAACGCATGTGAGGAACTGTACGATCACCATGCCCCAGGACTTCTTCCCAAGGCTTCACAGTCGACAATTCACCTGACTGATCATCCTTTCTGGTCCAATAACTTGCCATAATATCTTTTTATTTGTGGTAAAGTTAGACAAAACATTCCATTCCGCCATCATTTTAACGAACTTTTTGTATCTGGAAGGGAAACAGTCAATGGTGGCTTCACCTAATTTCTATCTCTATGGGCAAATGATCAGAGTTTTGAGTATGGATAACGGCACGTTCCTGCAACTGCAAATGATGATGCGAGGATTTATATAGACCAATATAGTCGATGCACTCCTTGGGAGTATCTGAAGGGAAGGTTAGCATGTCGACACCTGAAAGCAGAGTGAAATGCTGCGCCATCGTCTGAATGAAATCGCTTTGAGGAGAATCGTTCCAGTCGCCCGCCAAAAGGAAAGGTTTACTGTAAGAACTGGCAGCCTCAGTTATAAGAGGAATGGATGCCATACGGTCTGCTTCTGTGAGAGCCAAATGAGTGCAAGCCATCACATATTGCTTCAGTTCGATGATCAGCAACACGCGAGCTTCTCCCTTGCCTGGCAAAGGAATGCGTCGAACGGAGAGAGGCTTTTCTCTGCTGAGGATTCCCACTCCATAACGTCCTCCCTGGAAGTCGATGGCAGGAGCAAACGTCATATACATCCCTGTCAGTCGAGCCAGTTCATTCGGCTGGTCCACAAACTCCGTTCTCTTGCAGCAACTGTCCAACTCCTGAAGGGCTACAACATCCAGATTCTCAGAACGTATCAGCTCTGCAGTACGCTCCAGATTTATCTGGTCATCCATTCCATGACCATGCTGGATGTTGTAAGACATGATTCGCTGGCCCCATGCAGGCATCAGGCTCAACAGAAATATAATCAACAAATCACTTCTCAATCTCATACGCATCAAGACTTTATTTCTTCTGCTTCTTCCACTTCTTCAGCGTCCTCTATTTCGTCTACAACCTCCTCGTATTCAGTAAACTTCTTGTTCAAGGACTCGTAATGGCGTAGACGCAATCCATAGAACAAATCCGAAAGTCCATTGAAGATACAGCATACTCCCAGAATAGTGAAGGGAAGGGCTGCAGCCTCATGATAATACGCCAAAACAAAGATTCCTGCAAGAATCAGCAGGACAGGAACCACGAAAACGGACCACTTGAGAGGTGCTAACCTGCGGTAATGGAAAACAGCTATCAACTGGCCTATCCCCAAAAGGAGTATCAAGGCACCCAGAAGATACATTAAACCCTGAAGAAAATATTCAGGATAAAGTCCCAAAATGACACCTGCCAAAAGGCATCCAATCCCTACAAGAGGAAACGAAGGACGGATTTCCGCATTACGACTGAAACGCGATATGATATTCGTGAGGACTGCATACAATCCAGACAAGGCGAACAAAGCACCAATCACCTGGATGAGAAGCGTGGGGGTATCTGGATTCAGAATCAATAACAATCCCACCATTAATGTGCAAAGCGAACGAAGAAGATAACTACTGATTGATTTCATTCCCAAATCCTGTTACTATAATTAATATATAATGTATACGTTTCACCCAACTCAAACAAAGAGTTGTTTTGAGATAGCAAAAATAAAGATTATTCTTGAAACATCAAACAAGAAGACAAAAAACTTTACTCTGCTATACTCATTTACTGTTTATGCGGATGACACGAATACCCAATTGAGTTGAATGTTGTGACATATATTGCTGCAAAGTCATTGGTTCGTATACAACCTTCTTATGAATGCTGCTTGCGTTGAACAGATGCAGTTTTCCATCCTTTCCCCATTCCGCTAATCCAAGATGGCAAACGTCTAATCCGTCCTTACTGGTCACAATCGCCAAGATATCGCCATCCTGGACATACTTTAGCGTTTGCTTATCACGCCCAACCAAAGAACTGGGAATATAACGAACAACCTTGCCAGAAGAAGCTTCCTCATAACAACGGATCTCCTTCTGCAAAGCGTCAGAACCTTTCAGCATCGGATATGAATTAGGATGTTGGCTCATATAATGAAGGTCCAGCTTCTGTGTTTTCGTAAATGGGAAAAAATTCCCAGAAGGAGTTGCATGCTGCTCGCAAACCAGTTTCAATTCCTCATTACTGTCAATCCATTGGCTGAAATAATGATTGCGACTTGCATAACCATCACGATGTCCTCCCCTGTAACGCACCTTCTCGAGCCATTCCAAGTAATCTGACCATTTCTGACTACCATGTACAGTTGTCAGGGTTAAAGCCACCACAGTCTCGACAAGTGTCGTGCAATCCAATTCATAAAGATTAACTACCAGCTTTTCCGTCTTGTTCTTCTCCAGCGTTGCTGCCACATACGGTACGTTCTCCAACTGATGAGCATAAAAAAGAGGCAGATTGGTTCCCTGCTGAACAGCAGCTCCCTTGCTCAACAATTCCACAACGCGAAGGCTATCTGCCTTGGTATAGACAACTTCTGCAGCAAAACCTGGCAAGCAAAATACAAGACAAAGATACAAAAAGTGAATGCGCATCATTTTTCTTCTTCAGGAAGTTTAAGTAAAGCCGTAACGAAGAATGTAACCAAACAGAAGACCATGATATAGATAAAGAATTGGTAATAGCCCAAGCTATCTGACATCCAACCTGAAACCATACCTGGCAGCATCACTCCACCCAGATACTGAAAAGCAGTACAAAGGGAGAACACTGAAGTGCTGCGCTCGCCATGAGCAAAACTAACCAAATATAACGTATAAGCAGTAAAGCCAAGACCATAGCCAAGCTGCTCGACGAACACGCATGAGCCAATCAGCCATAGATTCGTGCTCTGAACATAGCTCAAATATACATAAACCACATCAGGGAGCGTAATGCATAGAACCAAGGGCCACAGACATTTCTTAAGACCATATCTCGACACAAGCCATCCGCCCACAAGCCCTCCTGCAAGCAATCCAATGACACCCAGCGTACCATATATGATTCCATAATTCACATCCGAAAGTCCCAGGCCTCCTTCTTCCAAAGAGCGCTTCAAGAAGAGGGGGACAATCTTGGTAAGCAATCCTTCTGGCAAGCGGAAAAGCAAGATAAAGCAAAGAGCTGTGATGATATGGGGCTTTTTAAAGAAAACGATAAATGTCTGACAGAAATCATGCCAGATGTTTGTCCTCTTTTCTTTCATCTCATTCTGCTCAACTACTGGCAACATTTGAGAATGATAAGCGAAAAGAACTACCATAAGAGCTGCAACAATAAGGAAGGTAATAGACCAAGAAACAGGTATCCCAACCCCTTTTTGCTGCAACAGGCCTGCAAACATGACCAAACCTCCTTGACCTAATACCATTCCTATCCGATAAAAGGTGTTGCGGACTCCCACATAAAGTTCCTGATCCTGATTACTCAATCCAAGGATATAAAAGCCATCGGCAGAAATGTCGTGAGTCGAACTGCTGAATGCCACAAGCATAAACAAAGCCAATGATGATTGAAGCCATGCTGAAGTTGGCAAGGTAAAAGCAACCAATGCAAGGGCGGCACCTATCAGCAACTGCATAGAAAGAACCCACCAGCGTTTTGTCCGTATGCTGTCGATAAAAGGACTCCAAATAGGTTTGATTACCCAAGGTAAACCCAACCAGCTTGTATAAAGCGCAATCTTGGTATCTGACAACCCCATTTCCTGATACAGTACGATAGACATCAACATCACTGCAGCATACGGTAGGGATTCACCCAAATAAAGAGTGGGAACCCATATGAATGGTTTTACTGGTTTCATCGCTGTTACGTCTTAGTTGTTTCCTGTATTCACTTTAGAATACCCCACCAATCTATCATAACGTGCTCCTTGGCCTCTATAATAAACAAAGGTGGAATATTCATTTTCAGTTTCATAAAAATCGCCCATTGTACGGCCAGTGGACCCATCCTCCTGACGGAATTGATATCCGTAATATCCCTGTTTCAAATAGATGGCGACTTCATACTCGTGCTTCGAATCATTATATTCCATCATACACGATGCATCGAAAGGCTCATTCGTCCATTCCCCACAGACATACACATCACCTCCTGGCAAACGTGGGGTCGAAAGAATGAAATGAACCCATATATACTCTGCCGTGATTTCATCATCCTCATCATCAGAACTTCGAAGGACATATATACCATTCTGATCCTCAATATAAGAATAATTATGTTGGACTTTCTCTGGAAATAACGTTGCATGGTAATATGGCTCAAACCATTCCATCTTGTCAACTCCCATCGCAGTTCGATTCACATCCAGAATCTCGAACTTATGGAACTCGTTTCCTGCAGGGAAGATGAGATTGCGGTTGTGAGTGAACTCAATACCTGTCGTATTACGTATGTTGGGAACCTGCAAGACAACGCAATTGTCCCATCGACGGTTCTGCATCACCACAGTAGTGATCTCGCGCTGGGGATCAACGACACTCAGAGTGCCATAACCAATAGCAAGACTGACCTGCTGATTTCCTTTGTTGAAATCAATGTCAGTATTGCCACTTACCTCTGAACGGATACTCACAACTTTCTCATAAATAGAGAATCTGGCTTCCAAGACTGATTCTTCCACACTAGAACCATCCTCATAAATCTGAACCAGGTAATTGCCACTCAACAACAAGGCAACGTTTTCATTGGGAAAACGCAACGAGTAATGGGTATAAAGTTGAACTGTATTGAAACTCTTCTCGTAATTCTCGACGGGCTGGTCATTCAATCCACTAAGGAAGTCACTCTCGAAAATCTCGTCAGAGGGAGTCCAATCTGATCCGCAATGCTGGATATGGTATATATAACGATGATACTGATGGCTCAACTCATCCCATGAAATTTCTATATGTTGATGTTTTCTCAACTCCATCACAGGAGGAAGCAAAGGGTTCTCGTCGACAATCACCTGCAACGTGCGGATATTATCACCGTAGATTTTCCCTGCTTGAGAAAAAACCTTAGAAGGCATCAAAACGAGAAGAATCAGATAGAAATATTTCATGGTTGTCTTCAATTCACAATCTATTCACGACATTGAGTGGATTTCCTGCGAGAAATGACTTGATGTTTCCTACGCATATCTGCATAAGACGAGTCCGTGCTTCAAAGGTAGCCCATGCAATATGAGGAGTAAGATATACGCGAGGAGCAGAGAGCAAAGGATTGTCAGAAGATGGAGGCTCTTTCGACAAAACATCTGCAGCGAATGCACCCAACCGATCTGAAATCAACGCTTGTGCCACTGCCCTTTCATCAATCAGGGGACCGCGTCCTGTGTTAATTATAATTGCTGATGGCTTCATCCATTGAAGTTTCTCTGCAGAAACCAAATTTTTTGTCTCTTCAGTAAGAGGACAATGCAAAGAGAGAACATCTGAATGGGCAAACAATTCTCTCATAGACACTTTCTGAATGTATGGCGGCAATTCCGATGCTTCTTTACTGGTGAAGACAATAACGCTCATACCTAAGGCATTTGCAACTTTTGCAACAGCAGAACCTATCCGGCCCAATCCCACTATTCCCATCACCTTTCCATAGAGTTCTATCAACGAGGTATCCGTATAACTGAAATCGGAAGAGCGGGTCCATGCATCATCACATAGAATCTGATGCGAATAATGAGCCACACGATTCGTCACATTCAAAAGCAAAGCAAAGACATGTTGAACAACTGACATCGTGCTGTAGGCAGGGATATTAGTAACCACAATTCCCAAATCGCTCGCCGCATTGATATCCACAACATTATATCCAGTCGCCAACACGCCCACATAACGCAAAGTGGGAGAAAGTTCCGTCAGGATAGCACTTGTCAAAACGACCTTGTTGGTAAGAATGACCTCTGCACCTAATGAGCGTACAATTACATCGCAAGGTGACGTGCGATCATAAATGGTGACATCACCCAACTCCTCCAGTTCTTTCCAAGAAAGATCGCCTGGATTTAAAGTATAGCCATCTAATACGACGACTTTCATAATGGAACTATTCTATCAAACCAACCTCCAGCCACTGCTGCAACATAGTTTGGGCATCCTTCAGGGCAGTCTCACGATCCACTTCGTATTCCTGCATCAAAGCGTCAGCCATATCCTCTGCAGAAAAGTCCTTACCTAATACGGCACGCCACATCAAAGCGGCACTCTCATTCAGACTGATGACTTTGCTGAAATCAATGTTCTCTTCGCCAAATGCAACGATAATATTCTCCTTGCATACAGTACGCAACTCAAAACCTTTCTTAATTTTCATATTTCAAATACATGCTTTATAAATAAACAACAAATATCTGCGAATAGGACGAAGTCTCCGCCATATCTTAATACGACGTCTTAAAGTCTTGTCACTCGCAAGAATCACCCTATTGGGACGTATGTATTCAGTCACAACGCCACATACATTTTCACGCAAGCAATGCTCAAATCCTCTCAGGTTGCCATCTCCCTGCAAAGTTACGTTGTTGCCAGTGATATCCATAATCCGATGTAAGACATAATGTCCTGGGGAATCTTGCGCCAACACAGCATCACCCACATGAAGTTCTTTTGGGAAAGCCAGTTTTACTCGATCCCTGCCATACTCGATAAAAGGACGCATACTGTAACCTTTCACCCAGATAATTGCAGTGTGTCCTTCTGCCAGTTTCTCACTAACAAGTCCCAAAAAAATATCATTAGGAATCTCATGACGATTTTCCTGTACACATATACCATTCCTTTTTCTGTATGCCTTACGCCAAGGATACATCAGAATGCTGGCAAGTTTTTCAAGAATACTTTTAATCATCAATTTACAGAAACTGTATCGTGACATAATATGGCAGCCTCTCCATTGGGAAGGCAGCCCAATTCATACAAATTACAATGCTCTATCAATCCTGTGATACCATCGCAAATACCTTTGTAGACACGGCTATCCCACTTCATGTTGCTCATTGCTGGCAATAAAACAGTGAAAGACTCAACAGGACCCAGCTTTCGAATCTCATTCTTGGGACGCTGCTGTATGCGAACTATCGCACCAATCGGAGCCTGAATGTTACGATAACAAGGAGTTTTACCACTCCAAGGACTGCCATAGATGATTGCCTTGCCATCCACGACACGAACTACAGGATTATCATCATTCATAAGGTCACAACCTGGGATGTTGTCATACCAAAGTCTTGTATGAGTACTTTTACCTGTGCCACTGGGAGCTGTCATCAAGTATCCATAGCCGTCACAACGAATGACAGAGGCATGCATCAGCATTGTCATCTTTTCTGCAGTAGCAAACGCGTAAGCCATCATCATCGCATTGTTAAGACCAAAGTTGCGCTGAATCCAAGTCTTACCCTTAATGGCTACCTTAATCTCATTAAAATCAGGTGTAGACTGCATGTGGCAACACAAAACACCATTCACGTCAGTCACCACGAACTGATATGCTCCATTGGGGAGCAGATATACCCCATGATTGCTTCCGCCACAATCAAATTGGCCAATCTCATGACCCAGTTCGTCGAATTTGAAGGAATCGTCGACAATCACTCTAAACAACGGCACATCATCGGAATCCTTCAATTCAAACGGTCTGAATGAAGGCAATAAAGATTCATCGTTGTTGTCATCCACAAATTGGATTTCAAAAACATGATCACCAACTTTATATTGTTTCGTCTTCATAATATCTCTTGTAAATATCCCCCATTTATCAATACTATATTCTTATCACCAAACTTTTATCTGAACCATCTATAAGAACCAATACTTTCTTTCTAGAGTTCTTAAAGATTATTTCTGTTTCTCCTTTTTCTTACCTTTTTTCCCTTTTGCCTTGCCTGCCTTTTCCACTTCCTCAGACACAACAGGAGCTTCATATTTCTCTGAATGGAACCTGAAAACATCAGTATTCAAGATGGAGAACTGCAAAGAAGGATTAGCACGATATTTCTTGCAAATCTTGGAATAAAGTCTCTCTACCTTCTTTTTTTTCTCATTGAAATAGACGACACATGTCACATTCTCTTTGTGCATAGAATCCTTGAGATATGTCTGGAGCTGAATTCCATACAAGGCTCTTGCCTGAAGGAATTTTGTATGGTCATCAATCGTAACAGAATCCACCAACTGCATATCCGTAACATATGCTACGGAATCCAGGAAGGAAACGCCAAAGCCAAACATATATACTTTTGTCTGGCGAGGTTTAACTGCAAAGGCATGAGCCACTACCAGACATGCCAACAAACCTAAAATGGTTTTATTTATCTTCATTCTAAATATTTTTCAAAATCTTGCTCCTATCACTCTGACAAAGACTATATCCTACGACGCACTCGCACATTTTGTCATGTTTTCTGTCATATCAGGTTGCCCCATAGCGACAGAATATAATCAAGGGCACAAATATACAAAGTTTCCCCGAAATTGGCAAATTTCGGGGAAACAATCCTATAATAAAGGTAGAAATACCTCTTTACTCATTTAAGTCAATCACGTAACTTACTTTACGCCCACTTGGAGTCAAAGCTTTGATCCACAAAGTTCTATCTGTACTCTGATTAGCACTCTTGACAGCTTCTTCCCAATCTTGTTCTGTGGTCATCTTCTGGTCATTAACCTGCAGAATGATGGTTCCCTTCGTTGCACCCACAGACTTCATCTTACCGTTACGTATCGCATTAATTGACAATCCGTAATCTATGTTCATAGTCTTCTTCTCTTCCTCTGTAACAGGTTTCAGTGATACGCCAAGCTGGTCAAGATCAACTTCTTCCATTACCTTCGTTGTACCCTGAGTGTTACGCAAAGTCACAGCCACCTTCTTCTCCTTTTTATCACGCACATAAGTCATGTTAACTTTGTCTCCAGGACTATGCTTAGAAATGGCCTCCTGCAATTCAGACATCTTGGTAACCTTCTTGCCATCGAATTCTGTAATCACATCACCCTTTTCAATTCCTGCGTCTTGGGCAGCACTGGCATCTGTAACTGTAGCCACATACACACCCTCGATGACACCAAGATCAATCTCGTTGCCCTTTGCTTTCTCTGCATCAATGTAGTTTGATACATCTTGTCCCTGTACACCCAAGACAGCACGCTGTACTGTACCATAAACTTTCAGGTCAGAGACAACCTTATTCATAATACTGGTTGGAATGGCAAAGCCATAACCGCTATAACTACCAGTCTGGCTATACAGCATGGCATTGATACCAACCAATTCGCCCTTTTCATTGACCAAAGCTCCACCACTGTTACCTTGGTTGATAGCAGCATCCGTCTGGATGAAGCTTTCGATGCCATTTGCACCCAGAGAACGTGCTTTTGCACTTACGATACCAGCGGTCACTGTACTTGTCAAGTTGAAAGGATTTCCAACAGCCAATACCCACTGGCCAAGCTTCAAGTCATCGCTATTTCCAATGGCTATAGCAGGCAGATTCTTAGCATCAATCTTTATCAAAGCCAAGTCTGTAGTCTCATCACAACCAATAATGCGACCCTTAAATTCTCTGTTATCATTCATTTTCACTTCAATCTCATCAGCATCACCTACCACATGATTATTGGTAACGATATAGCCATCCGTACTGATGATTACCCCACTACCTGACGCATGACGGTCAGGAGTCTTGTATTCCCGTTGCTGTGGGCCGCGATTGCCGAATCCGAAGAAATCTCCAAAGAAATCACTGAATGGATCCATTGTTTGTACACGTTGCGTCTTTCCTGTCTGTGTTACCTTAATATACACAACAGAATTCACAGAAGATTCTGCTGCTGCTGTCAAATCAACCAATCCACCTGTCACAACAGGAGCAGGTGCAACATTGGGAGTTGCTGGTACATCTGGTGCCTCAGCCCGTACGACTGATGCTGTCACAGCACTGCTTGCCAATACTAAAGCTGCTGCTCCCAACCATGTTTTAATTGTCTGTTTCATAACTTTATTTAGTTTAATTGTTAATACATATAATTTACACACTCAAAAAATCCACTGCAAAGATACTGCCTAAATCCTTTTGTCGTGCAGGTTTTGTCAGAGTTTTTCCAATATTTAACACTGCCACAAATGCGATTAACGATAGTTAAAAACAAGGAGGGGGCATTTTTGCATTCATTTACTTACAAAGAAAGACGAAATGACAGCAAGAATATTTGGATTTCAACTTTTATTTGTATCTTTGCCATTGAAAACAGTGGACTGGCTTGCCGCTGACCCTTTGGGGGAAGAGGAAAGTCCGGGCAACACAGGGCATTCCGCTTCCTAACGGGAAGAGATTCGTGAGAGTCTGATAATGCAGAAGAAAACAACCGCCAGGCAACTGGTAAGGGTGAGAAGGCAGGGTAAGAGCCTACCAGGCTGGTAGTGATATCAGTGCTGTGCATTCCGGAAGTTGAAAGTTCATGTATACCGGCGAACAAAAGAGAAGATGGCCCGTCTGAGTCGGAGGGTAGAACGATAGAGACTTGTGGTGACGCAGGTAGTAGATAAATGGCAAGCACCTCTTTATATATAATGAGGTACAGAACCCGGCTTATAGGACCACTGTTTTTTATTATGAAAAAATGAAGTTACACAGCATAAACCACATCTGGAACGTCGACGAGTCCCGCTTCTCCAGTTGGAAACGATGGAATCTCAGGATGCTGAAACGAACTATCATCATCGTGGAGAGTTTTAACAAAAACAATCTCTCGAGTTACGCTTCAGCACTTACCTACAGCACGCTACTGGCTGCCGTGCCCGTTTTGGCTATCGTTTTCGCCATCGCACGCGGATTTGGTTTTGGGACCATGATTGAGGAACGCATTCGCGAATCTCTTCAGGCAAATCCAGAGATTACGGACACCATCATGAATTTCGTGGACTCCTATCTTCAGCATACTCAAGGTGGTGTATTCATTGGCGTTGGTTTGATTATCCTGCTATACACAGTCGTCTCACTCACCACTAACATAGAGAAGGCATTCAACACGATATGGCAAGTCCGCACACCTAGAAATGTCTATCGACGGATAACTGATTACATCAGCGTCTTCGTGTTACTGCCTATTGCTGTAGTCATCACCATGGGAATCAGGTTGTTCCTGATGACGATAACGAACGTCTTTCCCGATTACCAAATAGTAAGCAATACCGTTGAATCTATCCTACGAATCTCACCACCCATTCTGATTTGCTTCGCTTTCTCACTTCTCTACACATTTATGCCAAACACGGAGGTCAAATTCCGTCACACCATTTTTCCTGCCATTTTGGCAGGTATTGCATTCCAATTGGTAGAATACATATACATGCACTACCAGTTGAAACTGAGCAGCTATAATGCCATCTACGGATCCTTCGCAGCGATACCTATGTTTATGCTTTGGGCAAACATATCTTGGAGCATTTGTCTCATTGGCGCACAAATGTGTTATGCTAACCAACGGATGGAGGACTATGCCTTCGAACGTAACAGCAGGGATTTGAGCAGAAGATACAAAGATTCATTGAGCCTGCTTTTAATGTGCAGAATCTGCAAGAAATTTGCCCAGGGAGGAACAGCTTTCACAGTGAAATCATTATCTAGCGACACACGTCTTCCCCAAACACTGGTCAGCATCCTGCTGGATGAATTAGTCAACATGCAACTCTTGGTGGAAACCCACAACGAGAAAGGTACTATCACCAAATATTTGCCCGCTTTTGACATTCACCGAATGACCATCAGCATGGTAATGAAACAAATAGACAGCTATGGTGCAGATCACCTCTCCCGCTCATGGCAAATATCAACAGAAGAATGGGAGAAATTGCGTCACTATAGAATTTCTAATGGAAACAAACTATTAATTGAAGTATAAGAAAGCCTATGAGTACTTTAACAATCGTCATCTTGGCATGGCTGGCTTTTGACTTGGTTGTATACCTTTTCATGTGGTTCGAGACTATTTACTACAAGCATGATTTGCCTACCGTATACAGGAAAATCCTGGACTCATTCACGGAAGAAGAATAAACTGAGCCAACGGTAACAAACAAAAAATGCACCGCTTTTGCGATGCATTTTTTTTCTTTACTAAATCCGGTTATTTCTACTTAGCATAGGAAACAGAACGAGTCTCACGGATTACCGTAATCTTCACTTGACCAGGATAAGTCATTTCATTCTGAATCTTTGTTGCAATCTCGCTACTCAACTGCTCCGTCTGTTTGTCGTCAATCTTATCTGCACCAACAAGGACACGAAGCTCACGACCAGCTTGGATAGCATAAGTCTTCACTACACCAGGATAACTCATGGCTATATTCTCCAAGTCCTTCAGTCGCTTGATGTATGCTTCGACTATCTCCCTGCGAGCTCCAGGACGGGCACCACTGATAGCATCGCACACTTGTACGATTGGAGCCATCAGCGTAGTCATTTCCATTTCATCGTGATGAGCACCTATGGCGTTCACGATATCTGGTTTTTCCTTGTATTTCTCTGCCAACTTTGCACCATATAATGCATGAGGCATCTCAGGTTCCTCATCAGGCACCTTACCTATATCGTGAAGCAAACCTGCACGTTTCGCTTTCTTTGGGTTCAAACCTAACTCTGATGCCATCACAGCACACAAGTTAGCAGTCTCACGAGAATGCTGAAGCAGATTTTGTCCATAGCTGCTACGATACTTCATCTTACCTATGAGACGAACCAATTCAGGATGAAGACCATGAACACCCAAGTCGATAGTAGTGCGCTTACCTGTTTCGATAATCTCTTCCTCCACTTGTTTCTTCACCTTTGCAACAACTTCCTCAATACGAGCAGGATGAATACGACCATCTGCCACAAGCTGATGCAATGCCAGGCGACACACTTCACGACGAACAGGATCAAACGCGCTGATGACAATAGCTTCAGGAGTATCATCTACCACGATCTCAACACCTGTCGCAGCTTCCAACGCGCGGATATTTCTGCCTTCACGTCCAATGATACGGCCTTTCACTTCATCATTCTCGATGTGGAACACTGTCACGCTGTTCTCCACAGCTGTCTCCGTTGCCACACGCTGGATGGTCTGGATGATGATTCGTTTTGCCTCCTTGTTGGCAGTCATTTTAGCGTCATCCATGATTTCGTTGATATAGGCTGCTGCATTTGTCTTTGCCTCATCCTTCAACGTTTCAATCAACCGTTCGCGAGCCTCATCAGCACTCAAGCCAGATATTTCCTCCAGTTTGGTACGCTCTTGCTCCAACAGATTGTTCTGGCGAACTTGCAGTTCTTCCTCACGTTTCTGGAGCAGCGCCTGCTGGTTCTCTACCCGCTGACGCATGGATTCTGTTTCCTGACGTTTTCGATTCAGGTCATCCTGACGCTGATTCAGGCTCAGCTCACGCTGCTTGGCACGATTCTCAGCCTGCTGTATCTGCTGGTTACGCTGCTGAACCTCTTTCTCCAACTCTGCCTTCTTGCTCAGGAACTTCTCCTTTACTTCCAGCAATTTTCTCTGTTTGATTACTTCCGCTTCTTTCTCTGCACTGGCACTTGCCTCAGCAGCCAATGCCTTACGTTTCGATGGGACAAAAACCAAATACCAAATAGCGACAAGTACCAAAAAGGCCACAATGCCTACTATCAGCGCTATTATTATCTCTAAAGTCATGAGTTTTTTTTATTTAAGTTAGTAAATTGGGGTCACTAAATCACACTTTCACATTTTCTTGAGTGCGGACTCCAACTCTACAAGCAAAGGCTGCAAACGATCCTTGACCGGTTGCGTATCCGAGGATGTTTCCTGTCGCTTCAAGCGTACAGCAATATCCAATATAGTCATCATTAAGTACAAGTCTGTACTTTGATTTGGATAGTTTCCTGTATAGTAGTTGAACCTCTCCTTAATCAGCTTCTCTGCCTGCCTGTAGATGAACTCGTCCGATCTACGGATGGTCATAGGCAAGGTCCAACTGCCGATCTTGAGGGTTATTGATAAAGTATCGCTCTGCTGTTCCATATCGATTCGTTATTCCACTTTAAGCAAGGCGATGCACTTGTCAATGTCTCGCACCATTTTGGAGATCCGACCTCGAATTTGTTTCTTGTCATCATCAGCCAGATCTATATATTTCGCTGTCTTCAGGCGCTGGTATTGGTTCTTCAGATCTTCGTTCTCAATCTGCAACGTGAGGATCTCGTCCTCACGTTTTCCCAATTTCTGCAACAACGCGGCATTCTCCTGCTGCAATTGCTTGTACTGCATCAGAAGCTGTCGTGTACGGGTTTCAAACCGTACGACCAAATCCATCAGTTGTGCATCCATCACCTACTAATTTATCTTATTTGTGGACAAAGTTAGAACTTTTTTTGTACAACACAAAATTATTCCTCGCTATTTTTGCGAGGTTCCTTCTTTGCAAGCATCACAATCGTGTGTACGTATTCCGTCATCCAAGCCTCGCTGTAGCCCAACATAGTCTGATATTTGCGAACAGAGACACATGTCCTGCGAACACCTTCATCCTTCCAGTCATTCTTGTTCATCACTTCGTGTATCTGCTTGGCTACCATCTCTTTGAGAGCACTGCGGAAGAAGGAAGGCAAGCGGAATTTCCACTGCATCAAGTTTCCCATCAGCATCATCAGATCCTGACTGAAACCTTGGAAAGAGTAAAGATAACTCTGCACGTCCTGAACTTTCCTGCAATGTTTCTTCACGCTGTTATCCACCTCAGCGAAAAACTCCTGACTCACGCCATAGATGTCCTGAATTAGTTTCTTACAGGCTTTCTTCTCACCCAAGCCCAGTTTATTGTTGACTGTGGCGACGTGATACGTTTGCTTGAATATTCTCAAATCAGGCAATGCTGCCAGATTGTTGATTCCCAGTTGCGCAGCTATCACGGACTGGTAATACACGCGAATGAGCAGCATGAAATCCTCCATACCGCCTACCCGCATTTCTTCCTTGGACTTACGTCCGAATATTTTACTTAGAAAAGACATTATTTGTTATCAGTAATTTAAATTTGTCAATAAGCATTCTCTTCTTTGTGAAGAAGCATATTCAATATCGTACGATAGATGATGCGTATGTCAAGCCAGAAACTCCAGTTCTCAACGTACCAAATATCCGCATGAACACGATCTTCCAGCTGGCTCAATTCCTTGATCTCGCCCCTGAAACCCTGGATCTGAGCCCAACCTGTAATGCCAGGCTTTACCCAGTGGCGCACCATATAGCGGTTCACCAGCTGACGATACGATTCCGTATGCGACAACATGTGAGGACGAGGACCCACGATGGACATGTCGCCCTTGAGTACATTGATGAACTGCGGAAGTTCGTCTATGTTTGTCCTGCGCATGAAATCGCCAAAGCGGAACTTTCGAGGGTCATCCTCTGTCGCTTGAATCTTATCCGCCGCATCATTCAGGTACATCGAGCGGAACTTGATGCATTCGAACTCCTTACCGTTCAATCCACTCCGCTTCTGGAAAAAGAAGACAGGACCTGGGCTTTGACGCTTGATGATGATAGCCACAAAGACGTAGATGATGGGGAAGATGGTCAGCAGGAAAAGACCGCTGAAGAGCACGTCGAAGACACGTTTGACGATGCGGTTTCCCAAGTCGCGGAGTGGCTCAGGACGAGAGGAGAGCATGATGGTGGAGCCAATCGAGGATACCACCATATTGCGACGCAGGAAGTTCACATAGATAGGCAAGGCGAAGAAGCGCGTCACGCTATTCTCGCAATGACGGTACAATTCCAGCATCTGACTCTTTCGCATGGAAGCCATCGAGCAGTAGACAGAATCGATATGAGGATGTTCCTGCAGATATCCCAAAGCCTCAGCAACACTTCCCAGACGGCTGATGCCAGATGGAGTCTGCTCTATGTTGTCGTCCGTGAAAATGCCATCCACCACCAGTCCATACTCTCGCTTCTGGAGACTCTGGTAGAGATCCTGCAATTCATCTACAGCACCTATCAGGATCACGTGATTCTGGTTTCCGCCCGTTGACCGCTTCGTCTTCACCAAGCCACGCAAGCACATGTGCTCGATGCTCAATCCCAGGGAGAACAGCAAGAAGAAAGCCGACACAAACATACGGCTGATTGTGGCGCCCTTCATCAGGAAGAGTACGACCACGAAAAAGGCGATGTAGGCCAGAGCCGTCAGGAAACACCTTTCCACAATATGGTCGCCTCGAACCACACGACGCAGGAACAAAGGAGGCATATAGACTGCTATAGGCACATAGCACAGGACGGCCAGCAGCATATAATTGTGGAGGTTCATGTGAGCCACCTTGTCAGGGAAGACGAGATAAATGGCTCCATAGGCAGCAAACAAGCAAAGGGCAAGCACCAGCATGTCGCACATGGCAACAATGACACGCATTGTCCTCGACTCTGTGACATCTTGTTTTCTCATTCTTACCAGCTTAATTATCCATACAGGGAGCAGGGCAAAGGAGCCCTTTCACCTGTTATCATGCAAAGATAATCATTCCAAGGCAAACAACAAACTCTTTTAACCAAAAAAGTAAAAAAAGAGACATATTTTCCTCCTTTCGAAGGACATATACCTGCCAAGACGCAAAAAACGATGGCGAGAACTGACTCTGGAGGAGCACGAAAACGTTGCTCGAAACCAGCCTTCTGATTGAGTCAAAAAAGACAACACGTTGAAAGGACAAAATCAACGTGTTGAAACGGGCAAATCAACGTGTTGAAACCGTCGAGACAACACGTTGTGTTTTTTCGGCTCAAAAGTGAGGCTTATGCAGGGGTTCTTTTGCTGCTCCTCTTCGATGAAGAAAGACTCTTTCGAGGCTCGAGCCGACAAGCTGGAATCAAAGCAACTCTGGCAACTGGAAAAGCCTGGTCCCATTGCTTCCCTTGATGAGAATCGTCTGGCCCTCGAGGGGCGATTCCTGCAAGGCTTCCTTTACAGCCTCAACGTCCTTGAAGACAGAGACCATAGAGGAAAAGTTCGATGCCTCAGATGCTTTCTGGAACTCAGGGCCAACCAACCAGATGGTTTCCAACCTTGAACCAGCGAGCCGCTCCACAATTTTCCTGTGCTCCGCATAACTCTCCTCGCCCAGCTCCCGCATGTCACCCAGGATGACCATCTTGTGTTCTGCTTCAATCATCGAGAAGTTATCGAGCGCAGCAGCCATACTGGTAGGATTAGCGTTGTAGGCGTCCAGCAGCAGGTGGTTCCTGCCCGTATCGCGATACTCGCTTCGGCTGTTGGTGGGCACGTAATCAGCGATTGCCTCGTCGATCTGCTCTGGCGAGACTCCAAACTTCAATCCAACCGTGACAGCAGCACGCACGTTTGCCACGTTGTAGGCTCCCACGAGGTGAGTCCTGATTGTATGCCAAGGTTTCCAGTCGTCCTCTCTCCAACGGACGCAGAGGAACGGGTTGCACTCCTCCACTCTACCCTCCACGTAGGGGATAGCCGTCTCGTCCATCACGAAATGTCGCTCAGCAGCCATCTCGCGCAGAACGTCATCCATCCCATTGATGAAAATGCAGGCATTGCGTTCCTTGAGGCTGTCATACAACTCTCCCTTCGTTTTCTTCACTCCCTCGAACGAGCCAAAGCCCTCCAGATGAGCGCTTCCCACATTGGTGATGAGCCCATAGTCAGCCTTCACCATCTCGCTCAGGAAGGCAATCTCGCCTGGATGATTGGCTCCTGTCTCTACGACGACGATGTCGTTCTCGCTTGTGATGCGAAGCAGCGTGAGAGGCACGCCAATGTGGTTGTTCAGGTTGCCTTCTGTGAAAAGCACATTATGAGCCTTGGACAGAACTGCTGCGACCAGCTCCTTGGTCGTAGTCTTGCCGTTCGTTCCAGTAATCTGCAGGATGGTTCCTCCCCATTGCTCGCGATGGTATGCAGCCAAGTCCTGGAGGGTCTTCAGCGCATCGTCCACCAGAATGCAACAGTCATCGCCGGCATACTGAGCCTCATCGACGACAGCCACAGCACATCCCTTCTCCAAAGCGGAAGCGGCATACTGGTTGCCGTCAAAGGTGGCCCCTTTCAACGCAAAGAAAATGGAATCGGCAGGACAGTGCCTGCTATCAGTGGTAACCTGAGGATGCTGCAGATAGACAGCGTATAGTTCTTTTATATCCATACTTTGTTCTTTAATGTTTTGCCCAGCAAAGTTACACCATTTTTTTCATATAATTTGCTTATTTTATAAATAATGTATAACTTTGTGGCAAAGTAAGGTGAAAAGACGATGAAAGGACTCTTACCATACACGCTGAACATCGACGGCGAACTGCTGAGTTTGTCTGAACCACAGGTCATGGGCATCCTGAACGTGACACCCGATTCCTTCTATGCCGACAGCAGAAAAGAGACGGAGGCTGAGGTGGCAGACAGGGTCACCCAAATCCTGGAGGAGGGCGGCAGCATGATAGACATTGGAGCATACAGCAGCCGCCCTGGTGCAGACGAAGTGAGTCCTGAGGAAGAGATGAAGCGATTGGCGCTGGGGTTGAAGACGATTCGCAGGATTGCCCCACAGGCGATTGTCAGCGTCGACACCTTTCGCTCAGACATCGCGCGCATGTGCGTAGAAGAATATGGTGTACAGATCATCAACGACATCTCTGGCGGAGAAATGGACCAGAAGATGTTCCAGACAGTAGCGGAACTGAACGTTCCATACATCCTGACGCACATGAAGGGAACGCCCCAAACGATGCAGGAGAATGCCACTTACGACCATCTGATGGCAGAGATGCTGCAATACTTTGGGGGCAAAGTGCAAGAATTGCATGGAATGGGTGTGAAGGACATCATCCTGGATCCTGGATTCGGCTTCGCCAAAACGCTGGATCAGAACTACGAACTGATGAATCATCTGCAAGATCTGAAAGTTCTGGGTCTACCCTTGCTGGTTGGAGTCAGCCGAAAATCAATGATCTACAGGCTACTCGACTCCACAGCTGAGGAATCCTTGAATGGAACCACCGTTCTCAACACGTTGTCCCTCATGAAGGGAGCCAACATTCTGAGGGTTCACGACGTGAAGGCCTGCGTGGAAACTATAACAATAATCAAAAAGATGCTTTCATGCTAGACTTTGGAATAAAAGACCTGATCGACATCTTTCTGGTAGCGCTCCTGCTTTTCTCCAGTTACAAGGTGATGAAGCAATCGCGCTCTGTCAACATCTTCTATGGTGTGCTCATCTTCATCAGCTTTTGGATCATAGTGAGCAAAGTGTTGGAGATGAAGCTGCTGGGCAGTATCCTCGACCAACTGGTCAACGTGGGAGCCATCGCTGTCATCATCCTCTTCCAGGAAGAAATACGTCACTTCTTCTACACCCTGGGGACCCACAAGAAGGCAGGACGTTTGCTTCACCTGTTCCACTATGGTCACAAGACCAACGAGGACGGCATGAGGCATGACAGGGAAACCATCTTCCCCATCGTCATGGCCTGTCTGAACATGAGCAAGCAGAAAGTGGGAGCCCTGATCGTGGTGCAGAACGACCTCCCCCTGAACGATTTCATCCGTACTGGCGAAACGGTTAACGCACGCGTCAGCCAACGTTTGATAGAAAACATATTCTTCAAGAACAGCCCTCTTCATGACGGAGCAGTAATCATCTCCAACAACAAGATTGCTGCAGCTGCATGCATTCTGCCCATCAGTCACGACTTGGACATCCCCAAGGAGTTTGGCTTGCGCCATCGTGCAGCAAAAGGTATCAGCAAGGAAACGGACGCGTTGGCCATTGTGGTCAGCGAGGAGACAGGCAACATCAGCGCAGCCTACAGCGACGTACTTCGCACCCACCTGACTGCTGAGCAACTGGAGGTCCTGCTGATGAGAGGACGATTCTGAACGAGAAACGAGAAGATAGAAACCATATAAAAATCAAAAAAACATCATGACATTAATGGAGAAAATCATCGCTCGAGCCCAGAGCAACAAGCAGCGCATCGTGTTGCCTGAAAGCCTGGAAGAGCGAACCCTGACCGCCGCAGACAAGTCGCTGGCCGACGGTTTGGCAGACATCATTCTGATAGGCAACCCATCAGAAATCCTCGCTTTAGCAGAGAAACTTGGTCTGAAGAACATTGGTAAAGCAACCATCATCGACCCAGCCAGCAGCCCCAAAACTGAAGAATACGCTCAATTGCTGTATGAACTTCGCAAGAAGAAAGGCATGACCATCGAGGAAGCACGCGTGAAAGTTCTCGATCCATTGTATTTCGGCTGCCTCATCATCAAGAGCGGCGATGCTGACGGTCAAATCAGCGGTGCTCTCAGCACGACAGGCGACACCCTTCGCCCTGCCCTCCAAATCATAAAATGTGCTCCTGGCATCACATGTGTCAGCGGTGCCATGCTCCTGATCACCCAGACTCCCCAATTCGGCGAAGACGGCGTATTGGTAGTAGGCGACGTGGCAGTAACCCCCATGCCAGATGCGGCACAGTTGGCACAGATTGCCGTCTGCACAGCCCAAACTGCGAAGAGTGTGGCAGGATTTGCTGATCCCAAAGTCGCCATGTTGAGTTTCTCCACCAAAGGGAGCGCCAAGCACGATGTGGTAGACAAGGTCGTGGAAGCCACCCGATTGGCTCGCGAATTGAGCCCAAACCTGAAAATCGATGGAGAACTGCAAGCCGACGCTGCTCTTGTCCCCAGTGTAGGTCAGAAGAAAGCCCCAGGCTCAGAGATAGCAGGCAATGCAAATGTCCTCGTGTTCCCTTGTCTGGAAGTGGGAAACATCAGTTACAAACTTGTCCAAAGATTAGGCAATGCAGATGCTATCGGCCCAATCCTGCAAGGTATTGCTCGCCCTGTGAATGACCTCTCTCGCGGTTGCTCCGTAGACGACATCTACAAGATGGTGGCCATCACAGCCTGTCAGGCAATGGATACTAAATAATAATAGGTAAACAGAAAAGAAAGAACAATGAAAATTCTTGTACTGAACTGCGGAAGCAGTTCCATTAAATATGCATTGTATGACATGACAGACAAGTCTGTCATCACGAGTGGAGGTATTGAAAAGATAGGAATGCCCGACTCCTTCATCACCATAAAACTCAATGGTGAGAAGCATAAGATTGAACATCCCATCAGCGAGCACACAGCTGGTGTGGAATACATCTTTGAGGTTCTCACTCAAGGAGACTATGCTGTGCTGAAGAACCTGAGCGAACTGGATGCCGTAGGTCATCGCATGGTGCATGGTGGAGAGAAGTTCAACAAATCTGTGCTGCTGACTCCTGAAGTCATGGAAGAGTTCGCAGCCTGCAATGACTTGGCTCCTTTGCACAACCCAGCCAACATCAAGGGAGTAAATGCAGTGAAAGCATTGTTGCCTGACATTCCTCAGGTTGGCGTGTTCGACACAGCCTTCCATCAGACGATGCCAGACTACGCATACATGTATGCCCTTCCTTACGAGCTGTACAAGAAATATGGTGTACGTCGCTATGGCTTCCACGGAACCAGCCACCGTTATGTTTCTCAACGTGTCTGCGAATACCTGGGCATTCAAGCAGAGGGAAAGAAGATCATTACCTGCCACATTGGCAATGGTGCCAGCATCGCTGCTGTGAAAGATGGCAAATGCGTGGACACCTCGATGGGCCTTACACCCCTGGAAGGTCTTATCATGGGAACCCGCTCTGGAGACATCGATGCTGGCGCTGTGACATTCCTGATGGATAAGCTGAATCTCGACACCAAGGGGCTAAGCAACCTTCTCAACAAGAAATCAGGACTGGCTGGCGTAAGCGAACTGTCAAGCGATTTTCGTGATATTCTGGCTGGCATCGCAGCAGGGAATGACAAGGCACGTCTGGCAAAAGAGATGTACACCTATCGCATCAAGAAATACATTGGCCAATATGCCGCTGCAATGGGTGGCGTAGACATCATCGTGTTTACTGGTGGTGCTGGCGAGAATCAATGGGAAGTCCGCGAGGGTGCCACTACAGGATTGGAATTCATGGGCATCAAGATGGACGAGAAGAGAAACCGCGGCTGTCGAGCTACGGAAGCGATTCTCTCTGCAGACGAAAGCAAGGTGACCGTCTGCTGCATTCCTACGGACGAAGAACTGATGATTGCAATGGATACAGAGGCCTTGGTTTAAACCAGGGTCTCTCCTTCCACATAATTCTCCATAAACATATTCTCTCCGTCGTACACTGCATAAGTGAACTGACTTATCCAGTCGCCCAGGATGAGAAGGCGGCACTGTTTACTCAACATCAAATCCAATTCGATGTGTCGATGGCCGAATAGGAAATAGTTCACATCTGGATGCTCCCGCAGATATTTCTTTGAGTAGAGGACCAGACATTCCTTATCCTCTCCCATATAGAGCGGTTCCCCCATGTTCCCTCTTTTCTGGCGACTATGCTTGGCCCAAGTCAAGCCAAACTGCATTCCCCAACGTGGGTGAATGCTGCTGAAGAGCGTCTGGCAGATCTTACTATGGAAGGCAGCACGAATTATCTTGAACTTCCAGTCTGGATCTCCAAGCCCGTCTCCATGAGCCAGATAAAACACCTTGTCGGCCAATTCAATCGTGATAGGTTCTCGATGGAGGATGATTCCACATTCCTCCTGCAAATAATCCCTGCACCAAATATCATGATTGCCAGTGAAATAATGGACTTCTACGCCCATATCCGTCAGCTCGCTGACTTTTCCTAAGAAACGGGTGAATCCACGAGGGACAACCATCTTGTATTCATACCAGAAGTCGAACATGTCGCCCAGCAGATAGACAGCGCTGGCTCGATTCTTTATCTCATCAAGAAATCGAACCAAACGTCTCTCTTGCTGCCGATGGTGGGGAATGGCCCACGAGCCCAAATGAGCATCCGAAATAAAGTATATGTTCTTCATCACCTAAATCAAGCCAAGTTCCAGTTTTGCCTCCTCGCTCATCATATCCTTGTCCCACTCTGGCTCAAAAACCAAGGTGACGTCCACCTTCTTCAAGTCTTGGATCGTCTCCAGTTTCTGACGTACATCCTCCATGATGAAGTCAGCAGCAGGACAGTTGGGAGCCGTTAATGTCATGTCGACAGCCAATTCTGTTGCATCACTGTTCAATTCAATACGATATATCAGTCCCAAATCATATATGTTCACAGGAATTTCCGGGTCATAGACAGTTCGTAAGACCTCTATGATCCTTTCCTCTGTTTTCTGGCGGAGTTCAATGTCCATCGCTTCTTTCATTTTCGTTTTTTTACTGCAGTCTTCCATTTTCTGAGTAACTATAGAAATCCCCATCTGCCAGAATCACGTGGTCCAGCAAATGGATGTTCATCAAGCGACAAGCCTGAAACAACTCGTGCGTCAAGTGGTCATCCTGAGTACTTGGATTCGTACTTCCACTGGGATGATTATGACACAACGCCACCACTGGAGCATCCGATAAGATGGCCCTTTTCATTGCCAGGCGAATGTCAACCGCTGTCCCTGTGATTCCTCCCTTGCTCAGGAGTGTCTCGCCAATGACTGTCAGGTTCTGACGCAAGAGTAACAGATGGCATTCCTCAATCGACAAGTCCTGCATCAAGGGCAAGAAGAAATCATACACATCGCGAGAAGATGAGATACGTTTCTTCTCATGGACGTTTTCTGAGAGCCGACGCTGGGCCAATTGACAGGCAGCCAACACTGTGATAGCCTTAGCCTCACCCATGCCCTTGTATTTCATCAGGTCTTTCAAAGTAGCTCGTCCAAGCAGTTTCAGGCTATCGTTATAATCTCCCAAGATCTGACGCATCAAATCCACAGCAGAGATACCAGGGATACCACTTCCTATCAGAATTGCCATCAATTCTGCGTTGGAGAGAGATTCTGCGCCTTTCGCAATCATCTTCTCGCGTGGCCTATCGTCTGATGCCCAGTCTTTAATTGTCTTCATTCGTAAAAGTTCTCCTTAAAAGCCTGCAGATCCTCATTCCTGCCACACACGCAACGCAACCACCAGGCACGCAGGAATCCTGTGCCATAGCCAAGCAACTGAGTAAAACTGGATAATACACTCAAAAGGCCTATCTTCAGATTTCTGTTCCTTACAGCACTATCAAGAAAGACAATCAGTGCATAAAGCAGAAGGGGCAGCAGGGCGACGCCCATCAAGGTTACCCCCAAGAATACTCCCATCATAGGTCCTGTAACACAAGAGGGCGTTTGGATGCGATGCAAAGCCACAACGCTCAATAGGAGGAATAGCAATCCCAGCAAAGCCATCAGCAAGAGGAGACCAACTCCCAAGGTGAAAAAAGCAGGCAAGAGATGGACCAGTTTCAGGCTTTCAGGATATCTCTTATAGAGATTGATTCGTGCGATGCCACTGTTGTGCACTTGCTTGAAGAACTTTTTCATGTCCGTGCGGCGCTTATGCCATACCCATGCATCAGGAAAGAGTCGACAGGCTGCTCCACTCTTGAAGATACGGATACTCAGGTCAATGTCCTCGCCAAATCGCATCTTGCTGAAACCTCCCAGCTGGCGATACAAATCCGCACGAATGCCCATATTGAACGAACGCGGATAGAATTTGTCCAGTTTCCTCTTGCCACCTCTGATTCCACCTGTAGTGAAGAAACTCGTCATGCTGTAGTTGATGGACTTCTGCACAGGAGTGAATGACTCATGTGCTCTGTCTGGCCCGCCAAAGGCTTCGCAAGGATTCTTCCTCAACTCGTTCTCCACTGCTTGCAGATACCCTAAGGGCAAGACACAATCACTGTCCAAGAAGATCAGATACTCCCCTTGGCTACGCTCTGCGCCATGATTTCTCGTCTGCCCTGGTCCAGAATTTGGTTTGGTGAAGTATTTCACGTCGAGGCTGTTCCCATATCGATTCACCACCTCCTGGCAAGGAATTGAGGAACCATCCTCCACGACCACAACCTCAAAGTCCTGAAAAGTCTGACTCACAAGACTACCCAACAACTCATCAACTTCGTCAGGGCGATTGTAAACTGGTATGATCACAGAGTATCTCATCTCTTTTCCTCTCAAAACTGAAGCCCAACAACAGTTTATTCGTCGTCTTTCAGCAACATGACTTGACTTGGCAAAACGGATGCGGTAATGACAGCTATCACACCAGGCACACTGATGATGAAACGCTTCTCCCTCGCACCCTTCACGCGCTGGAAGGTACCAATCATACCTGCACATGGACCAGCCAGGACACGAACCCGCTGACCTGGATTCAGCTTCAAAGTGGATGGATCCATAAACAACAGCCTCTCATCCTCGCTGCCACACACGCCAATGAAATCCTGCATCTGCTTTTCAGGAACAATGGTTGGATAAGACCTGTCGCTCTCGCGCGTTATCATATACTGCAGATAAGGCACATCCTTCTTGAATTCCTGTATAAAATCTTTGGTGGTATGAACAAATATCAGACTACTGATGGCAGGAGCTTTCATGACCTTTACCCGTCCGAAACACTTCTTCTTGACAATCTTCATGGGGATAAAAGTCTCCACCTGAGCCTCATGCAGCATATCCTGCACTTTCAGCTCACGACGATAGGTTACACGCATTGCAAACCATTGAAGCTCAGAAGTCAGATTTCCCATTTTGTCGGATAGAGGAGACTCGAACTCCCGACCCCTACGTCCCGAACGTAGTACGCTACCAACTGCGCTACTATCCGAATCTTGCAATAAGCGAATGCAAATATACAAACTTTTCGTTGGATATCGAATGAAAGGATAAAGAATTTTATATTTTGCCAACAAAAATATTATGCAAATATTTTTTATCTTTACCTTTGCAGCCAAAATCTAACGCTGTCATAGCTCAGTTGATAGAGAAAAGGACTGAAAATCCTTGTGTCCCTGGTTCGATTCCTGGTGACACCACAAGACTAAAACATCGGATACTTCTTAACGTTTTTTGTTATTATTCATATTTTATTCGTCAAATATGCGGTTTATATGCAAAAAAGTTGTATCTTTGCACCACAAAACTGGAAATTTATGCAGGATAAGCAAAACAAGAAAACGAGACTTCAGGTAATACGCATGATCGTAAGCTCTCAGCACGTAGAGAGTCAAGAAGAATTGCTCATCGAGCTTGACAAGGCAGGATTCCCATGCGGACAGGCCACTCTCAGCCGTGATCTGAAGCAGTTGCGAATAAGTAAGGTACGCGGGCGGAACGGACACTCCGTCTACGCTCTGCCGCGTGAGGGGCAGTTCGTGCCAGTTCCCACCCAGAAAGAAATCAACAACACGAAGTGGAACATTCGAGCCTCCAACAATCTGCTGGTCATCCACACACCGCCTGGCCATGCAGGAATGGTTGCCTACGACATAGACTCTACTGAGAACTCCATGATACTAGGGTCTGTTGCAGGAGACGATACGGTGCTGATTATCCTGACAGAGGACGCAGACCGCGAAGAAGTAATTTACCAGATGCAGCGGCTCCTGCCACAATTGAATTAACCCTCTCATTTTTCTCACATATCTTTATCTCATAAAAGAAAATGGCTAACAAAACAGCTATAAAGGTGGTAGTGGCAGACGAAAGCCACGAGAAATATGTCGACACCATTCTGAAGACAATCGAGGACGCAGCAAAGGTCCGTGGGACAGGTATCGCCAAGCGAACGCATGAATACTTGACTGCCAAGATGCGTGAGGCCAAGGCGGTAATCGCCCTCGACGGTGAGACATTCGCTGGATTCAGCTATATCGAGACGTGGGGCAACAAGGAATATGTCACCACATCAGGTCTGATCGTGCACCCCAACTATCGTGGTTTGGGACTCGCCAAACGCATCAAGGACATGACATTCTCCTTGGCGCGCACACGATGGCCACACGCCAAGATATTCTCTCTGACGAGTGGTGCTGCCGTAATGGCAATGAACACCCAATTGGGCTACAAGCCTGTGACTTTTGCTGACCTGACAGACGACGAGGCTTTCTGGCGGGGATGCGAGGGCTGCATCAATGTGGATGTTCTCCATCGTACGCAACGCAAGTACTGCATCTGCACCGCCATGCTCTACGACCCTGAGGAGTATCTGCCTGCCAAGATACCCAACAGTGTCCTGGAGAGAATCAGGAGAATCGAGAAGGCAGAGAAAAAGGAAATAAACGGATAATACATTATTATATATAATATGGAAAAGAAAAAGGTTGTTGTCGCTTACAGCGGCGGATTAGACACCAGTTATACGGTCATGTATTTAGCCAACGAGGGCTATGAGGTTCATGCAGCATGTGCCAACACGGGAGGTTTCAGTGACGAACAGTTGAAGACAAACGAAGAAAACGCCTACAAGTTGGGTGCCACGAAATACGTTACTCTCGATGTAACCCAAGAATATTACCAGAAGAGCCTTCGCTACATGGTCTATGGCAATGTGCTTCGCAACAATTGCTATCCCATCTCCGTCTCCTCTGAGCGTATCTTCCAGGCTCTGGCCATCGCACGCTATGCCAAGGAGATTGGGGCAAGCGCCATCGCTCATGGCAGCACAGGAGCAGGGAACGACCAGATTCGTTTCGACATGACGTTCCTCGTCATGGCACCTGGAGTAGAGATCATTACCCTGACTCGCGATAAGAACCTCTCGCGCCAGGAAGAGGTGGATTACCTCAATGCGCATGGGTTCAATGCCGATTTCACCAAGCTGAAATACAGCTACAACGTAGGCATTTGGGGAACCAGCATCTGTGGTGGCGAGATTCTCGACAGCAAGCAGGGCCTTCCTGAGAGTGCCTATCTCAAGCATCCCACCAAACAAGAGCCTGAACTGCTGAAACTGGGATTCGAGAAGGGTGAGCTGGTGAGTGTCAACGGCACGAAGTACGAGGACAGGATTGAGGCCATCCAAGCTGTAGAGAAGATTGGAGCAGCCTATGCCATCGGACGCGATTGCCACGTGGGCGACACCATCATAGGCATCAAGGGACGTGTAGGCTTCGAGGCTGCAGCTCCCATGCTGATCATTGGTGCCCATCGCTTCCTCGAGAAGTACACGCTCTCCAAGTGGCAGCAATACTGGAAGGATCAGGTGTCCAACTGGTATGGCATGTTCCTCCACGAGAGCCAGTATCTCGAGCCTGTCATGCCTGACATCGAGGCGATGCTCGAGAGCAGTCAGCGTCACGTGAATGGCGAGGTGACACTGGAGTTGCGTCCCTACAGCTTCCAGACCGTAGGATGCGACACTCCTGACGATCTGGTGAAGAACAAACTGGGCGAGTATGGCGAGGGTGCTAAGGGCTGGACCAGCGACGAGGCCAAGGGTTTCATCAAGGTTACCTCCACCCCATTGCGTGCCTATTATCTGGCTCATCCTGACGAAGAGAGATAAGGCATGGTGAAGGTTGGAATATTGGGCGCTGCCGGCTATACGGGCGGCGAACTGATCAGGCTGTTGCTCAACCATCCCCGCGCAGAGATTGCCTTCGCCAACAGCGAGAGCAATGCAGGAAACCTGGTGAGCGAGGTTCATGAGAGCCTGGTGGGCGAGACAGACCTCTCCTTCACGAGCGACTTGCCTTGGGAGCAGACGGATGTTGTCTTCTTCTGCTTTGGTCATGGCAAGAGCGAGACATTCCTGCGCGAGCATGAGATACCCTCCCATGTGAAGATTATCGACCTGGCGCAGGATTTCCGCATCGCTGGCAACCACGATTTTGTCTACGGACTACCAGAGACGCATCGCGAGCAGATTCGTCAGGCGCAGCACGTCGCCAACCCTGGCTGTTTCGCCACCTGCATCCAACTGGGACTCCTCCCCCTGGCAAAGGCTGGACTGCTGACGCATGATGTTAGCATCAACGCCATCACAGGCAGCACAGGGGCTGGACAGAAACCCAGCGCGACGACACATTTCAGCTGGCGAGACAATAATTTCAGTGTCTACAAGCTCTTCTCTCATCAGCATCTGCATGAGATTTGCCAGACACTCAACGAGTTGCGTCCCTCCTCCGCTCCTCACGTGGTGGACACCCTCGACGAAGGATTCTCTGCCCAGGGCATCACGTTGGATTTTATCCCTTATCGTGGGGATTTCACACGAGGCATCTTCTGCACTGAGGTGGTCACCCTCGACCAGGAAGCTGATGCAGAGCAGATAGCCGCTCTTTATCGTGGATTCTACCAGGACGCTGCCTTCACTCACTACAGCGAGAAAGCCATCAACATGAAGCAGGTGGTGAACACCAACAAGGCCCTTGTCCACACAGAGGTCTTTGGACGCAAGCTGGTGGTCACGTCCACCATCGACAATCTTCTCAAGGGAGCCGTGGGGCAGGCCATCGAGAACATGAACCTGATGTTTGCCCTCCCTGAGTGCGCAGGACTCACCCTCAAGGCTTCCGCATTTTAGAAAAAAGAAAACGAAAACAAAACTATGGAACTTTTCAATGTCTATCCCCTCTTTCCTATCAACATCGTCCAGGGAAAAGGATGCAAAGTCTGGGATGCAGAGGGAACTGAATACCTCGATCTCTATGGCGGCCATGCTGTCATCAGCATAGGACACTGCCATCCCCACTATATCGAGATGATGTCTACCCAGTTGCAGAAGCTGGGTTTCTACAGCAACAGCGTGGTCAATAAGCTGCAGGTGGAATTGGCCCACAGGTTGGGCAAGGCCAGCGGCTACGACGACTACAGCCTGTTCCTGATAAACTCTGGAGCTGAGGCCAACGAGAACGCGATGAAACTGGCCAGTTTCCACACAGGCCGCAAGCGTGTCCTCTCGCTGGAGAAAGCCTTTCATGGCAGAACCAGCCTGGCTGTCGAGGTCACCAACAACCCCAAAATCATTGCACCCATCAACGACAATGGGCATGCCACCTACCTGCCCCTCAACGACCTGCCAGCCTGGGAGGCTGAGCTGCGCAAGGGCGATGTGGCGTGCTGCATCATCGAGTGCATCCAGGGTGTGGGAGGAATCCGTCTGGTCACTGCTGAGTTCATGCAGGGACTGCGCAAACTGTGCGACGAGACGGGCACCGTCCTCATCTGCGATGAGATCCAGTGTGGCTATGGCCGCTCTGGGCAGTTCTTTGCCCACCTGCACTTTGGTGTCCGTCCTGACCTGATCACTATGGCCAAGGGCATTGGAAACGGTTTCCCCATGGGTGCCGTCCTCATCCACCCCAAGTTCGAAGCCGTCTATGGCCGTCTGGGCACCACGTTTGGAGGCAACCATCTGGCCTGCACAGCCGCCCTGGCAGTGCTCGACGTGATGGAGCAGGAGCATCTGGTCGAGAATGCCGCCTTCGTGGGGCGCTACATCATCAATACCCTTCGCGACATGCGGTTGCCCCACATTCAGGATGTGCGTGGCGAGGGACTGATGATTGGCATCGAGCTTGACCAGCCCTACAAGTCCATCCGCGAGCGTCTGCTCTTCGAGGAGCACTGCTTCACTGGCTGCAGCGGCACGAATGTGCTGCGCCTGCTTCCGCCTCTTTGCCTGAGCATGGACCAGGCAGCGGATTTCATCGAGAAGTTCAAAAGGTGCATCAACAATAATCTCTAAGGCACGCTATGGCAGAAGACATCAGACATTTGGCCCAGCGGCTCAAGGGGCTGCGCGAGGTCTTGGAGATTCCTATCGAGCAGATGGCACAAGTCTGCGAGACCAGTGTCGAGCACTACCTGAAGATGGAGAGTGGCGAGGCTGATCCTGGCGTATATCGTCTGAGCAGGGTAGCCAAGAAATTTGGCATCTCGCTCGATGTACTGCTCTTTGGCGAGGAGCCACGCATGGTGGGCTACTTCGTCACACGCAAGGGACAGAGCACACAGGTGGAGATGCGCAACGACTACAAATACGAGGGACTCGCCAGCGGATTCAAGGACCGTAAGGTGGAACCCTTCTTCACTACCATCGACCCTCTTCCTGAGGGTAAGAACCGCAGCAAGAACTGCCACGACGGACAGGAGTGGGACTACGTTCTCAGCGGTGTGCTGGAGATCACCATTGGCGAGAAAGTCATCGTCCTCTACCCTGGCGACTGCATTTATTTCGATGCTTCCAACCCTCACTGCATGAGAGCCATCAACAATGCGAGGGTGGAATTCCTTACCGTAATCATCTGACCTTATGAGCAATCCCATCATAAAAAGATTCCTCAAGCAGACAGAATTCTCCTCTGAAGAAGATTACAGCCAGCATCTGGAATTCATCATCCCCAAAAACTTCAATTTCGCCTACGATGTGGTGGACGAATGGGCAAAGCTTGCTCCACAGAAGATTGCACTGCTGTGGACCAACGACAAAGGTGAGGAGCGACGCGTCTCCTTCCTTGAACTGAAGAAACTGAGCGACCAGGCTGCCTCCTACCTGCTCTCTTTGGGCATCGAGCGGGGCGACATGGTGATGCTCATCCTGAAGCGCCGCCTCGAGTGGTGGATATGCCTGCTGGCGCTCCACAAGATGGGAGCCATCGCCATCCCTGCCACCCACATGCTCACCAAGCACGACATCATCTATCGCAACAATGCGGCTTCCGTCAAGGCCATCATCTGCGTGGGCGAGGAATATGTATTGCGCGAGATAGAGAAGTCCATTCCTGACAGCCCTACAGTCGACACGTTGGTTTCCATAGGCCCACTGGTGCCTGAGGGTTTCCACGATTGGCATGCTGAGATAGGCAAGGCTCCTCAGTTCGTCAAACCCAGGTTTGTCAACACCAACGAGGACACCATGATCATGTACTTCACCTCTGGCACGACAGGGGAGCCCAAGATGGTGGCGCACGACTTCCTCTACGCCCTGGGGCACCTCACGACAGGTGTTTTCTGGCACAACCTCCACGAGGACAGCATCCACCTCACTGTGGCTGACACAGGCTGGGGAAAGGCTGTCTGGGGGAAGTTCTACGGCCAATGGTTTGCTGGAGCCTGCGTCTTCGTCCACGACCACGACAAGTTCACAGCCGACAAGATTCTCCACCAGATTGAGAAATACCATATCACCTCGCTCTGCGCTCCTCCAACGGTCTACCGCTTCCTCATCCGCGAGGATTTCTCCCAATACGACCTCTCCTCCCTCAAGTACTGCACGACGGCTGGCGAGGCGCTCAATGCAGCCGTTTACGAGCGGTTCTACGAGCTCACTGGCATCCATTTGATGGAGGGATTCGGACAGACGGAGACCACCATGACGCTGGGCACGATGCCCTGGATGACACCCAAGCCTGGCAGTATGGGAAAACCCAATTCGCAGTACCAGATCGAGCTGCTGAGGCCTGACCTCACGCCCTGCGAGGATGGAGAGAAGGGCGAGATAGCTGTGAGGATTCCTGTTGGCGACAAACCTGTGGGGCTCTTCAAGGAGTACTATCGCGACCTCAAGCTTACCCTCGAGGTCACTCACGATGGCTACTACTTCACTGGCGATATGGCGTGGCGCGACCAGGACGGCTACTACTGGTTCGAGGGGCGGGCGGATGATGTCATCAAGAGCTCTGGCTATCGCATTGGGCCCTTCGAGGTCGAGAATGCCCTGATGACCCACGATGCTGTGGTGGAATGTGCCATCACAGGTGTGCCTGACGAGACGCGCGGCATGGTGGTGAAGGCTACCGTCGTGCTGGCTCAGGAATGGAAGGAGAAGGCTGGTCCTGACCTCGTCCTCGAGCTGCAGAACCACGTCAAGCAGGTCACTGCCCCCTACAAGTACCCTCGCATTGTAGAGTTCGTCGATGAGCTACCCAAGACCATCAGCGGCAAGATCAAGCGCGTGGAGATTCGAGAAAAGGATTTTGGTAAAAAAAATATGGGTTAGAGGTTATGGGTTAACGGTTATGGGTTAACGGTTAGAGGTTATGGGTTAGAGGTCATCGTCATCGTTATCGTCATCGTCAAAATACTATCGGCTTAACTACTGTCCGAAGGACGAGCGAATGCGAGACTCCGCCTGCGCCTGAGCACCTGCTGGAGCGCAAGAACTACTTAACTACCCCAAAATGGTAAATGGTAAATGATTAAATGGTAAATGATAAGATGGTAAATACTAAGATGCGAACATTCCTCAACGTTCAAGACCTTGGCGACCTGCAGCAGGCACTCGCTGAGGCACAGGAGATCAAGCGTGACAGATTCAAGTATGTCGAGATGGGACGCAACAAGACGGCGCTGCTCGTCTTCTTCAACAACAGCCTGCGCACACGCCTTTCCACCCAGAAGGCTGCCCTGAACCTGGGCATGAACGTCATCGTGCTCGATGTCAATGCAGGGGCGTGGAAGCTCGAGACAGAGCTGGGCGTGGTCATGGATGGAGACAAGAGCGAGCATCTGCTCGAGGCAATCCCTGTCATGGGCAGCTACTGCGACATCATTGGCATCCGCTCCTTCGCTGGCCTTGCGGATCGCGACTACGACTATGCTGAGACGGTCTACAACCAGTTCGTGCGCTACAGCGGACGTCCTGTCTTTGCTATGGAGACGGCTACTGTGCACCCTCTCCAGGCTTTTGCAGACCTCATCACGATTGCTGAGACGCCTGTCGAGGGCCGTCGTCGCCCCAAGGTGGTCCTCTCGTGGGCACCCCATCCCCGTGCGCTGCCTCAGGCGGTTCCCAACTCCTTTGCCCAGTGGATGAACGCTGCCGATGTGGACTTCGTGATTACCCATCCTGAGGGCTACGAGCTCGATCCTGCCTTCGTGGGCAATGCTCCTGTCGAGTACGACCAGATGAAGGCTTTCGAGGATGCTGATTTCATCTATGCCAAGAACTGGAGCTGCCCTGGCGTGACTCGTCCCTCTGACTATGGCAAGGTGCTGGGCGACTACCACGATCGGCTCGATTGGACTGTCAGCAGCCGCCAGATGGCTGTTACCCATCAGGGTCACTTCATGCACTGCCTGCCTGTGCGTCGCAACATGATTGTTACTGACGAGGTTATCGAGGCTCCCAGCAGTCTCGTCATCCCTGAGGCAGCCAATCGAGAGATCAGCGCCACCGTCGTTCTCAAGCGCATGCTGCAGAGCCTCTAAGACGTTTTTCTCCTTTTTCTTTTGGTCAGACGAAAAAAAATCTGTAACTTTGCACTCGTTATCAGGGGTGCGCCATCGTTTGGTGGCGCTGAGATTACACCCTAACATCTGAACCGGATAATGCCGGCGTAGAGAGTATGAACAAAAAAGTTACTTTTCCGTTTTTCGTCTGACATGAACAGATTATCGATTGTTTCGACCCTTGTGGGCTGTGTCCTCGTGGGGTCTCCTGCCCAGGCTGCTGAGCCTGACTCCATCCAGGTGCGCCAACTGGGCGAGGTAGTGGTGAAGGCCGTCCAGGCGCCACGCAACGCGCCCTTTGCGGTCAGCAGGATTCAGCAGCAGGAGCTCGAGGAGTTCAGCCGCACGGCTCAGGAACTGCCCATCCTCTTCTCGCGCACCCCAGGCGTGATTGCATGGAGCGAGAACGGGTTGGGCACAGGCACGACCTACATGCGCATCCGTGGGGCTGGCGACAGCCGCATCAATGTCACCCTCGATGGTGTCTCCCTCAATTCGCCTGAGGACCAGTGCGTCTTCTGGGCCAACACGAATTCTTATGCCACCCTGCTGAGCAATGTGCAGATCCAGCGTGGAGTGGGCACCAGCACCAACGGCGACGGTGCCTTTGGCGGTTCCATCGCACTTGCCACACGCGCCTCTTCCTATCGACCCACCCTCGACCTCACTACTTCCTACGGTTCCTACAATACTTACAACGCAGGTTTGAACTTCTCCACTGGCATGACGGGCATACGCTTCCCGCGTGGCATCCTCACTCTCGATGGAGCCTACCACCATACGGGGACGGATGGCTACATTCATGGCACGGCTGGCAACAGCGGAAGCTACTATGGAGCCATCAACTGGATCAACCCTGATGGAACCCTTCGCATCAGCTACAAGAACATTGGCAACTACGAGAAGACAGGGCAGGCGTGGAACGGTATCGATACGGGCGAGCTCCTCGACTGGAACTATGGAGGTGTGGGCACTGGCATCTTCTCCTATGCTGACATGCATCGCGTGGGACTGGGCCGTTTCAATACGCTCTACGAGCACCTCAACGATGCCTACGACCCCGCTGCAGGCACTTCGCGCTACCAGATGGCCGACGGCTCCCTCTGGCCTCGCACGACAGACAATTTCTGGCAGAACCACAACCTCTTCTCTGTTGCCTGCCAACTCAGCGATCATTGGACCACCAGCGGCACCATCCACTATACCCACGGCCACGGCTACTACGATGAGTTCCGCTATGACAACAAGCTATCCAAGTTTGGCATAGCCAACCTCACCCTTCTCGATGGCTCCACTCTCAAGCGTACTGACTTCGTGCGCCAAAAGGGCCTCACGCAAGACACCTATGGCTTGATCTGGAACGCCAACTATCAGGACAGCCACTGGGACCTCATCGCTGGTGCTTCCTTCCAGACCTTCCAGGGCATCCACTACGGCTATCTTACCTATGTCGCCCATCCAGAGCTGCGCCAGCTCCTCCTTGCCAACGGCCGCTGGCAGTACTACGACAGCTCATCCGACAAGAACGATGTGGGCATCTACCTGAAGGGCACCTACCACATCACACCCTCCTGGGAGGCCTTTGCTGATATCCAGTACCGCTATGTGGGCTTTGCCACCAGCGGCATCAACGATAAGTTCTATGCCCTCGAAGATGGTTCCTATGCCAACCAGGCGCTCGATGTCTTCAAGCGCTATGACTTCGTCAACCCCAAGGCGGGCTTCAGCTACCACCACGCTGGCCACAATGCCTACGCTTCCTATGCCCTCAGCCATCGCGAGCCTGAGCGCAACAACTTTACTGACAATGGTGCCTATCCTCCCCCTCATGCGGAGAGTGTCAACGATATCGAGCTGGGCTACAGCTTCACCCACTCTCGCTGGAACGCAGGAGCCAACCTCTATGCCATGCTCTACCACAACCAGTTCGTACAGACAGGCCAGGTCAGCGACATAGGCGAGTCTCTCACCACCAACATCCGCCGCAGCCACCGCCTGGGCATCGAGCTCACAGCAGGCTTCGCCCCCACCTCCTGGCTCTCCCTCCAGGCCAATGCAGCCCTCAGCCAGAACCGCATCAGCGACTTCGACGAATATGTCGAGGACTGGGACTGGACCAACGGCGAGGAGTTCACCATCAACCACTACGACCACTCCACCCTCGCCTTCTCCCCCTCCGCCATCCTCAACGGCTTTGTTGACTTCCACTACCGCAGGTTCCAGGCCAACTGGCACACAGGCTACGTCTCCCGCATGTACCTCGACAACACCGCCAACACCCAGCGCTCCCTGCCCAGCTACAGCCGCACAGACCTCACCCTCAGCTACGACCTCCCCTGTGGCACTCGAGGCCTCAAGACCACCCACTTCAGCCTCCAGCTGGGCAACCTCTTCAACCACCACTACGCTGCCAGCGGCTGGGTCTACAGCGCCCTCTTCGCCAGCGGAGGCAACCCAGAAGGCAACCGCTACACAGAGATCGGCTACATCCCCTCCTCCGGCTTCACCCTCCTTGGCAACATCACATTTAAGTTTTAGAAGTCCTCGTCCTCTTTTTTCTCATCCCCGCCGCTTCGATACCTTTTGTATTTCTCCAACTCAGAGTTCAACTGCACGATCGCCCATGCGATGATGGTGGCATCGTCAAGGAGTCCTGTTGGGATGATGTCAGGGATGACGTCCAGAGGCGAAATCACGTAGATGATGGCAGCCACAGCCAGTGCCAGCCCCCGCTTGCCGTAGTCCTTGTATTGGCCGTGCACGATATCGCTGATGTAATCCTTCAGCAGCAGCAGATCCTCCTTTACCCTCTTCAGCCCCTCCTTCTTCAGGTAGATGGGAAGTTTGCTCAGCAGCGCCGTCATCTTTGACTTGTCGTTCAGGATAGAATTCGACTTGTTGAGCCATCTGCCCTTCTTGAAACGGTTGATAAAGAACGTTTTCATCGCTTATTCATAGTTGGTTCGAGTGCAAATATCGTCAATCTTATGGATTCTACAAAAAAAAGAGCCGAAAACTGAACTCCTGAAGAGCGATTTTTGCCCATTTCATCGAATTATTCCGTCCCTTTCTGCCATTTTTGCCAAGAGATAGATGAGTAGAGTGCCAAGGACATAGGCAACCAAATCCAGCCAAAGGAAACCTTGCCCCAGGACGAGGTGCCCCAGCGTGGTGGACCGCAGGCCGACAAGCCATTCCCAACGGACCAACTGCTGGAATTCGACGAGGAACGAGAAGGCCAATGTTGCGACAGCTACCCGTTCCAGACGCGAGCGAACCAGCAGGATTCTCCAGCAGCAGAACACCATCATGGTCCACAGCATGTCCCCCACCTGATCCAGTAGCCAGTCTACCCGTCGTGACATCAATCCCAGCGGAATCAGTGCCCCAACCGCCATCAGGTAGCAGATTCTCTTCTTCGCCAGAGCCCCTTTCGTTCCCCTCTCTTTCATAACCTATGTTGCCTAATCTTGCTTTGTCGCCGCTAAGTTAGCATTTTTTTCGCGAATTAGCCTTGGAAATGATGAATTTTGTTTAGCGGTTATGGGTTAGCGGCTAGCGAAATAGGATAGTGGAATCCGCCAAACGCACGCCGTTGCGTCCCAAATCGTCCATCATGTCATCCAGCATACCCAGCAGAGCGAACTTGTCCGTCTGCTCCAAAAATCCCAGCACCCTCAGGCGCATCTCCGTCATCCGCAGCCCGTGTGTCTTCAGCGCGAACCGCCCCAGCTGCATCTCTGCAGCCACTCTCATCTCAGCCTCTTTCATCTCCTCGAAATTTAGTTTAGTTAAGTCTATCTATTTCCCTTCCCTTTACAGGGAATTTCTGTCTGCAAAGGTACTGGCACTCGGAAATGAAAAGAAAAATAAACTTTTCTTTTGCATTTCGCTCGTTTATTCGTACCTTTGACTTCGTCGAAAGTACTCTCGCTCGAGAAAACTCAAAAGATTTTTGGTTTTCTGCTCTCTTATTCGTACCTTTGTCCCCAAATATGCGCTACGCGCGCTCGCATACATAAAAATTATATGAAGGATTTGCTGAGGAAGTTATTCAGTCCCATCATCTGGGGAAACCTGCTGGCGATGGTCGTGGCAGCGGTGCTGCTGGTGTTCCTGGTGTGGCAGGGAATGCGCCTGTACACCCATCATGGGGAGAAGATTGAGGTGCCCAACGTGAAGGGCATGCTCCTGGAGGACGCTAAGTTCAACCTGGAGAAGGTGGACCTGGTGGCGGAGGTGGCGGACAGCAGCTACAACCGCAGCCTGCCGGCTGGAACCATCCTGGACCAGACACCTGCGAAGGGCAAGAAGGTGAAGTCGGGCAGGACAATCTTCCTGACGATCAACAGCCGCGAGATGCCTACCCTGGTGATGCCTGACATCGCTGACAACTGCTCGCTGCGCGAGGCACAGGCGAAGCTGAAGGCACTGGGATTCAAGCTGGGCAACGTGGAGTACGTGCATGGCGACAAGGACTGGGTGATGGACGTGAAGTGCGGCGGACATCATGTGGCAGCTGGCGAGAGGGTGTCGATCGATACGCCTGTCATCCTGGTGGTGGGCAACGATACGGATGTCTTCGACGAGTTCGAGGAGGATTCGCTGGAGGTGGACACTCTGATGGACATCAGCGGCCTGGCTGACTTTGAAACGGAACTGGATGAGTAGCACCCTGACGGAAACGGACTTGCTGAGCCCTCTGCCCCTGGCGGAAGCCGGATGGGACGACGAGGAGGACCTGGAGGACTGGGGCGCTGAGTCGCAGGCGGCTCCCACAGAGCATGAGCATTGGCGCATCGTCTCTGACAAGGGGCAGGCGGTGGTAAGGGTGGATAAGTTCCTCATGGACCACATGCCTGACACGAGCCGAAACCGCATACAGAAGGCTGCTGAGGCAGGCTGCATACGGGTGAATGAGAAACCCGTCAAAAGCAACTACAGGGTGAAGCCTGGCGACGTGGTGACGCTGGTGCTGGACCATCCCAAAAGGGACTGGGAGATTGTGCCTGAGGACATTCCTCTGGAGGTGACCTACGAGGACCAGGACCTGATGGTCATCAACAAGCCGGCGGGGATGGTGGTCCATCCTGGCTGCGGCAACTTCAGCGGAACGCTGGTGAACGCCATCGCCTGGCACCTGCGCGACGACAAGAACTTTGACCCCAATGACCCAACGGTGGGACTCGTGCACCGCATCGACAAGGACACGAGCGGACTGCTCCTGGTGGCGAAAACGGCAGCGGCCAAGACGCACCTGTGCAAGCAGTTCTTCCACCACACGACTCAGCGGCAGTACAATGCCCTGGTGTGGGGACATTTCCTGGAAGAGGAAGGTACCATCGAGGGCAACATAGGACGCAATCCGAAGGACAGGCTGCAGATGGCGGTCTTCCCTCCTGACAGCGAGATTGGCAAGCCTGCTGTGACGCACTACAAGGTGCTGGAGCGGCTGGCTCACGTGACACTGGTGGAATGTAGGCTGGAGACGGGGCGAACCCATCAGATCCGTGTCCACATGAAGCACATCGGCCACACGCTCTTCAACGATGAGCGATACGGCGGTGACGTGATTGTGAGAGGCGAGAAGACAGCCAGTTACAAGGCCTTCATCCACAACTGCTTCGAGCTGTGCCCCCGCCAAGCGCTCCATGCGAGAACCCTGGGATTCCAGCACCCCACGACGGGCGAGAACCTGTTCTTCAGCAGCCCCATCCCGCCTGACATGGAAGCCCTCCTGGAGAAGTGGAGAAGGTACGTAGGAGCGGCCAAGGCATTTAACATTTAAGCGGTTATGGGTTAGAGGTTAATGGGTTAGAGGTTATGGGTTATGGGTTATGGGTTAGAGGTTATGGGTTAGCGTCATCGTCAAAAGCTATCGGCTTAACTACTGTCCGAAGGACGAGCGAAGCGATATCTGCTTAACTACCGAACTACTAAACTACTAAAAACAAATAAACAAGATGTCTAAAAATACGAAAAGAATAATAGCAATTGTATGTGGAGGTGACACCTCTGAGCACGATGTCAGCCTGAGAAGTGCTGATGGCATCGAGTCTTTCATGGACCACGAGAGATACATCACCTATAAGGTGGAGATCCACGCTGGACATTGGGAAGCTATCCTGCCCAACGGAACGAGGGCCATGGTGGACCGCAATGACTTCAGTTTCGAGGACGAGGGAAAGCGCATCCGTCCTGACTTCTGCTACATCACCATCCACGGCGCACCAGGCGAGAACGGCATCCTGCAGGGCTATCTCGACCTGATTGGTATGCCCTACAGCACCTGCAACGTGCTGGTAGAGGCGATGACCTACGACAAGTTCGTGTTGAACAACTATTTGCGCTCCTATGGCGTGAGTGTGGCTGACAGCATGCTCATCCGTCAGTACGAAAGCGAAAGGGTGAAGGACGAGGACATCGTGAATCGCATCGGCCTGCCCTGTTTCGTGAAACCTGCCCGTGGTGGCAGCAGCTTTGGCACTACGAAGGTGAAGACCATCGAGGAGCTGCGTCCTGCCATCCGCCTTGCCCTCCAGGAGGGAGAGGACGTCATGGTGGAGGCTTTCATGCAGGGAACGGAAATCACCTGCGGATGCTACAAGACGCGCGAGGAGAGCATCGTCTTCCCCGTCACGGAAGTGGTGCCTGCCAAGGAGTTCTTCGACTACGACGCGAAATACAACGGAGAGGTGCAGGAGATCACGCCTGCCAGGATCAGCCAACGCCTCAGCAAGCGGGTGCAGATGCTCACAAGCATGATCTACGATATCCTGGGCTGCTACGGCATCATCCGCATCGACTACATCATCACGAAAAAAGACCACATCAACATGCTCGAGATCAACACTACGCCTGGCATGACTCCCACCAGCTTCATCCCTCAACAGGTGAAAGCCGCTGGAATGGAGATGAAGGAAGTGCTGACCGACATCATCGAGGATCGACTGAGCAATTATTGCTGACGCATGGAATACGAGTATCTGCCTGAGTTTGACTCCATTCGCCCCTACAACGACAATGAACTGAAGGGGGCGCTGGATTCGCTGCTCAAGGACCGCCAACTGAACGTGATCCTGAAGGGAGCCGTTCCCTGGCTGCCCCGCTGGGCTCGCAACGGCATCATCCGCATGGCCTTCATTGGAGTGAAGAGTCCTATGGACTTCCAGGTGCGCTTCATGAAGCCCATCGTGCGATACATCCTGCGCAAATGCAGCACTGGATACTCCTTTGGACACGACAAGATCAAGGCAGGAAAACCCAGATACACCTTCATCAGCAACCATCGAGACATCGTATTGGACAGCGCCATCCTCGACGTCATGCTCCACGATGCACACTTCCCCACCACCTGCGAGATTGCCATTGGCGACAACCTGCTCATCTATCCCTGGATAGAGACCATCGTCAAGATGAACAAGGCGTTTACGGTCAAAAGAGGGCTCGCCTCGCGCGACCTGCTCAACAGCAGCCTCACGATGAGCAGATACATGCACTACGCCATCAACGCCAAGCACGAGAACATCTGGATCGCCCAGCGCGAGGGACGGGCGAAGGACAGCGACGACCGCACGCAGGAGAGCGTACTGAAGATGGTGGCGCTGGGTGGCGAGGGATCGCCTGTCGAGAGGCTGCGCGACATGAACATCGTCCCCCTGACCATCAGCTACGAATACGACCCTTGCGACTACCTGAAGGCAATGGAGTTCCAGATGAAGCGCGATGATCCGTCCTACAAGAAAACGCCTCAGGACGACCTGAAGAACATGGACACGGGTATCCTGGGCTTCAAGGGGAAAGTGCACTACGAGGCAAGCCCCTGCATCAACGACTGGATCGATGACTTCGCTGAACTGCCCAAGACGGAGGTCTACAAGGAAATCGCCAAGCGCATCGACCACGAGATACATCTGGGATACAGGCTCTTCCCAGGCAACTATGTGGCACTCGATGAGCTGAACGGCCGCCAGGATTATTCAGACCAGTACACGCCTGAGGAGAAGCAGAACTTCGACCAATACGTCGAGAAGCAGCTCAAGAAGGTCAAACTGGAGAACCCTGACTGGGACTTCCTGCGCGAGCGCATCCTCACGATGTATGCCAACCCAGTAAAGAACAAGTTCAAGGCTATGGCAGCTGGCGAGGAGCCTGAGCCACAGCCTGCCCAACCATCAGAAGAGGTATGAAAAGGCCACACTTCCTTTCTGCTTGGCTCCTGCTCTCCCTTGCCTTCCTGCCCATGGGATGCTCCAACGACGAGGACGAGACGTACCCCAGCATCATCACAGAGTTTGCCGACATGAAATCCAACGAGAAAGGGACGATGGTGTCCTTCACGACGGACGACGGACAAACTTACCAGATCGCCAACCTGTTGGAAGGTTTCGTGCCCATGGCTCTCTTCCGTGTGGTTTGCGGCTTCGTGCCTGAGGGACAAAAGGCCAAGGTCTACCAACTGCAGGGTGCCCATCTCCTGCGCGACAGCCTCTCGTGTCAGCAGCACGATCCCACAGGAGTCATCAGCGCATGGCGGCGCGGACCATACATCAACCTCCATCTCGCTCCCCTCACGCAAGGCGGAACGCAGTACTGGGGGTTCATCACAGACAGCATCCACCCTCGACATCCCTACCTGAGCCTCCACCATCGCCAGGCCAACGACCCCCTGTCGTACACCAAAGACGTTTACGCCACCATCCCCCTGGACAGCATCGCTGGCTACGAGGCAACAGATACCATCACCCTCATCATCGAGACCTTCAAGGGCTCCAAACGATACGATTTCAAACCTTAGATGATTGGTTGGCAACAACACGACAATTTATGAAAGAATTTGCTGTTCTACTGGGTGTCATAACACTTTCCATCATCGTGATTGGCATAAAGTTCAAGTTCTATTCCTTCATTTTCGGCGAGGACGGACTCTTGGGTCCTGAGGATCATTCCCTCAGCCACGAGATAAAGAACTTGGTCAAGCTAAGGGATCAAGGCCTCGTAGATGCTGAGAAATACGAGGAGATGAAGGCGGAATTACTCGTCAGGTACAGCGAGTCAAGCAATAACGCAGACAAAGAAATCCAGAAGATTGAGAAGCTGCAAAAGCGTGGAATCATCACTCCTGAAGAACTCGAGGAGATAAAGAAGCAGTTCCTCGAGGTGAATCAATAGCTCGCACCTTTCAGGATAATTCACGCTTCTTTTGATGGTATGTGAAGAAAAAAGTGTATCTTTGCAGAAAATAAGAGGCTATGGCAAAGAAAAGCGAAATAACAGTCAGAGAGGTTGCCATCAAGACAATGAATGTCAATGGCGTGGACTACATCAGCATCACTGACATTGCGAAGCAGAAGAACCCGATTGACCCCAATGGCGTAATCGCTAACTGGATGCGAAACCGCAATACGGTTGAGTTTCTTGGTATATGGGAAACGATTCATAACCCCAGTTTTAATCCCCTCGAATTCGAGGGGTTTAGAAAAGAAGCAGGACTGAATGCCTTCACCCTTTCGCCCACACGCTGGATTACAGCTACCAACGCAATAGGAATCATATCACAGGCTGGCCGAAGTGGTCATCTGTCTCTCGAACATGGAGAATATTAATGCTGTCCTCATCAACGATGGCATTCCCCAAGGCGAACGCCTCGTGAAGCTCAACCAGATAGCTATTCAGCAAATGCAAGTCCTCGAAGCAAACAATGGCAGGAACCTATTGAAGTGATTATAACGTGTAAAATATTTACAACATAATATGAAAGAATAATACTGGATTGGCAAAAAGTCGCAATAGAAACTATGACTTATGAATCGACAAAGGGCAACATTGCCGTTCTGATATCAGGTGGAGTGGACAGCGCAGTCGTGGTCCATCTCCTCTGCGAGCAAGGCTACAAGCCTGACCTCCACTACATCCGCATTGGCATGGAGGGCGAGGACAGCAACTGCTCAGCCGAGGAGGACATCGAGCTCTCGCAAGCCACTGCCCGCAAATACGGACTCCATCTCGAAGTGACGGATCTACAGCAGGAATACTGGGACCAGGTGGTGGGCTATGCCATCGAGCGTGTCAAGCTGGGACTCACACCCAACCCAGACGTCATGTGCAACCGTCTCATCAAATTCGGCGCCTTCGAGCAGAAGATTGGATACCAGTACGATAAGATTGCGACAGGCCACTATGCGACACGTGTTGAACAGGACGGCCTGACATGGCTGGGAACTGCCAAAGACCCTATCAAGGACCAGACGGATTTCCTGGCACAGCTCGACTACAGCCAGCTCCAGCACACACTCTTCCCCATCGGCCATCTGATGAAGGACGAAGTGCGGCAGATTGCCATCGATGCCAAGCTGCCCAGCGCCCGCCGCAAGGACAGCCAGGGCATCTGTTTCCTGGGCAAGATCAACTACAACGATTTCCTACGCAAATTCATGGGAGAGCGCGAGGGGAAAGTCATCGACATCGAGACGGGAAAAGTCATCGGCCATCACCAGGGATTCTGGTTCCACACCATCGGCCAGCGCAAGGGACTCGGCTTGGGCGGAGGACCCTGGTTCGTTGTGAAAAAGAACGTCAAGAAGAACATTATCTTTGTGGCTCACGGATGGGACACGCAACTGCAGTATGGCCACGACTTCCGCCTGGCTGACTTCCACTTCATTACCCAGAACCCTTGGCGCGAGCCGCCTCACGAAGTCCCCATCCAGTTCAAGATACGTCACGTGGACCACTTCCTGCCTGGCATCATCACCCTCGACGACCAAGGCTACCACATCCACAGCGATTTGCCCATCCAAGGCATCGCTCCTGGCCAGTTTGGCTGCATCTACGACCATCAGGCCCGCATCTGTTATGGCAGCGGCGAGATTGCCATCTACAAAGACTACTGAACTGGTTCTCACCTTTCCACGCTTAACTGAAACGAAATGCCTCGAAACGCAAGACTAAAGATACTCTCCCTGCTACTCCTCCTCAGCATCCCAGTGGCACTGGAGATCGAGGCTCAGAAAATCCTGCGAGGAAAAGCATCCTACTACAGCGACCGCCTGCATGGCAACCTCATGAGCAACGGCCAGCGGTACCATCGCGACAGCCTTACCTGTGCGCATCGCAAATTTCCCTTTGGCACAAAGATTCGAGTCAAGAACGTCTCCAATGGCAAGGAGGTCATCGTCACAGTCACAGATCGAGGTCCCTACTCAAAACGTTATATCCTTGACCTGAGTCGGGCAGCCGCCTCTCAACTGGGCATCCTCCGTGCCGGCTTCTGCCAATGTGAAATCACCCCTCTCGATGAGAATCTGCCCCCCTCCCTCTTCCCTCTTGAGAACGAAGCAGAAGAGCTCCCCAGATTAAACCTCACCCCAGATTCGACCGCCACCTACCCCAACCCAGCCTGGCAGCGTGACACAATCACCAACTCACGTGCCACCGTACTCCCCCTCCAAAAATAACACACCCAACTTCTCTCCACCCATTTTCCTCCCACCAATCCCTTCACCTCCCTCAACCAATCCTCACTTCTCCTCCAACACGTCAAGTCCATCCTTTCAACACGTCGATTTTGCAAGATCAACACGTTATAATTATCAATAGAGTGGTTTCAGACGGAAAGATTCATCTGTTTTTCGCTTTGCAAGCGCTTTTTTCATGGAAAATAGTGGGATTTCGAATAATTTTCCGTACCTTTGCATGACTTAATGTGGATATCCGTCCCTTTCTCCCCTTTTCAAGGGAAGAAACTCAGGTTCCACAAGTCAACAAACGATAATAACAAAACAAAAATACAAATGAGATCAAAACCATTCATGAAATTAGCAGGCGCCATCGGGATGGTGCTTGCATTGGCTGCTTGCAGTACCCCCAAAGATGTTGCCTACTTCCAGGACAGGGAAGAAGGAACCTCCATTGAGGTACTCAATCAGCAAGTCATCCGAGTTCAACCTTCCGACAAACTGTCCATTGTTGTCAACAGTAAGAATCCAGAGTTGGCCAACATGTTCAATCTGCCTTACTTCACTCACCGTATAGGAACCACAGATAGGAATGCTTCCACTTTGTCTGCAAGTCAAAACATTTCATGCTATACCGTAGACGATGAAGGAAACATCGATTTTCCTCAGTTAGGCAAACTTCGCGTTACAGGCATGCAACGCCAAGAGATTGGCACGCTCATCAAGAATAAACTGATTGAAAGCCAGCTGGTCCTTGACCCCATTGTAACAGTCGAGTTTGCCAACCTGTTTTTCTCCGTTTTGGGTGAAGTGAGTCGTCCTGGTCGCTACAACATTGATCAGGACAAGATCTCCATCTTGGACGCCATCAGTATGGCAGGCGATCTCAACATCAATGGTAAGCGCAAGAACGTCACTGTTTTCCGCGAGAACAACGGCAAGAAAGACATCTATAGCCTTGATCTCACTTCTG